>ERZ1032113.66-NODE-66-length-32129-cov-8.193552_pt1 | contig 32129 bp, 26 predicted proteins | sample MGYA00518164_ERZ1032113 | MGnify/ENA primary metagenome ERZ1032113 (study PRJEB33719, sample SAMN04261305) | wastewater metagenome | biome: rural village; feature: human; material: feces | host: Homo sapiens | place: El Salvador | collected 2014-01-14 ... | reverse complement strand
AATAATAAAACAGGGAATAGCATTCGAACTTACAGACAGCTTCCTTGTAGAACTACCGTACAAACATTTTTTCTCTTCAAACTTTTTCTTTCTTGATTTCTTCTCGCGTATGTTTCATCTATTTATATACTAAAACAGCAAAAAGTCCAGCTTTTGCTGGACTTTTCGACAAACTTTTGGCAAACATTTAGGATTGCTGTTTTTCTTTTGTCAGCTGTTCCTTTCTATTACTTATACGCAGGGCAGCCGTAGCCGAGTATCTCATAATATCCGATTGGATAAGAGTTTTCTTGGCAGGCGTCGCCTGAATTTCCTTCTATTGTGTAAACTCTGCCACTCTCCACTTTTTCTACAATTCCCGTGTGGTCGGAATTGCCGTCCAGTCCGTCGGATGCCCAATCGAAGAAAATAATCATCCCTGCCTGTGGCTCCTCTGTACCGTCGAGCCATTCTCCTTTGGTCTTAAACCAATTAACACCGGTATCGCATACGGAGTATTTCGGGATAAGGTTGTTTTCTATATATCCGCACTCGTTGGCACACCATGAAACGAAGCAGGCGCACCATTCGACACGGGAACTAAAGCCGTACCAGCTCCAATACGGCTGACCGCCAACATTGCCGAGTTGTTCCTGCGCCACCTTGACTATGTCACTATCCGAGCTTGAAATCCCGTGAAGGACGGAGAGCCATAAAGAGTTGTTCTCGTCCGATAATAGCTCTCGGCACATTTCCTTTTGTTCATCGGTAAAGCTCTTGTTGTTCATCATCGTTTCAAGGTCAATGTGGATTGTGGTAATATACAAAGTTGTTTTTTCAACATCTTTTTCCTTTTTGATCGTCTTGCCGTTCTCTTTAACATCGACGGTTTCTTTGACGGTTTTCTTTTCTGTATGGGATTCAACTTTGTTCATTTTCCAGAACAGATTACGCAAATCTTCCTTTTTACCCTCGTCCATTGTTGCGACCTCCTGTGCCTCATCAGGATTTGCAGGATTCAGATCAGCCATATTTTTATCCACAGCGTAGATAGCTATAACTTCTTTCCAATCTGCTCGTGAGCCTGACATTTCAAGAATATCGTAGGTATTGTTACTTTTAATATCCTCAATTTTTTGATTGTATTCCTCGTTGATTTCCTGGACGGCAGTCTGCATTGTAACGCCTGTTCCTGAATCCTCGCCCGAAGCGAATATTCCAAAGCAGGAGCAGACAATTAACGCTATAAGGCAGATAACGATGATAATCACAACAGCTACCCAACCGCCTGCGGCAATAGCTGAGGCTAATGCCTTAATTCCTGCAATAATTGCCTTTATTGCCGCTATTGTCGCTTTGACTGCAACTTTCGTCGCCTGAACAGCCGCTTTTTCAGCCGCCATCGCCGCCTGTGCTGCTTTCTGAGCCGCCTTTACAGTTGCTTGTGCTGTTTTCTGTGCGGCTTTTGCGGCTTGCTTTGAAGTTTTAATGGCTGCCTTTGAGGTTTTTTCTGCGGTTTTAACTGATGCCTTTACTGTTTTAGCTGTTCCTTTCTGAGCAGTTTTCACTGCTTTTCTACCTGCCGAGCGTGCTGATTGCTTAACTGTCTTTGAGGTTTGCTCAACTGTACGGATACTTTTTCGCCCTCCGTTGAATGCTTTGGAAGATGTTGTTCTAACAGATTTTTCAGCGGATTTTTTCGCAGCATTTTTAGATGATTTCTGAACAGAATCCTTAACTGCGTTTTCAGCTTTATTCCGGACTTTGCTCTCGATACGCTGTTTCACCTTATTCTTGACCATTTTAGCTCCGTCTTTTGCATTTCCGAGCTGTTTTTTAGTCTGACGGGCAGTTTCTTCTGCACCTCGCTTTGCACCTGATTCCATTCTGTCAGTAGCATATTCATTAGCTGAATACTCTTCCGCTTCAACAGAATGCTCGGCTTTATCTTTTGTCTGTATATATGCAGATCTCATACGACCGGATGCAATCTTTGCCTTGTCGAGCGTTTTGATTGTACCTTTATTTTCTTTCTTAGTTTTAATATCGGGCAAATTATTACCTCCCTTCAAAAATGTTTAACGCAAAATAAAAACTCTGACTGGTGTTTCTCCAACCAGAGTTAGAATAATATTTTCAGTTTGGTTAACCAGAATAAAGTTGATTAATCTTTTCCTCATAATCATCAAGTGCTTCAATTATTTTTCCACATTCCTTTGAATCTGCCTGAATACGAATATATCTTGCTTTTTGATTCCAAAAGCGAATTGTCAATTTCATAAATCCGAAGATTCTTTCTGGTGAATCAATAGGTTTCTTACCTGATTCAATCAAGTCATCAACAAGCGATTCGTTTATGTGATAAACCCTGTCACAATAATCATAAACGTCATTAAACAAATCATAATATGACTTCAAAGTATCAATATTTGCATAAGAAGAATGATTCAGAAATAAACAAATCTTATCGTTGTAATATAAATTTAATACCCAAACAAAAGTGTCCAATCTATCGTTACCTATTCCTTGTTTCACACTCTGCATATTCCCAGTCCTCGGAATCAAAGAAATATTAACAATCGAATATGTTAATTGTCTAAAAATTTCAAGATTATTTGAATACATCTTTGCGTATTCTTTGGGTACTGTATCAACTAATTTTTGATAGGTTTGCAACCTCGAATAAGCAAATCCCTTTGTATAATTAAAGTCTGTATCACCACTAAGGCTAATCTCGTAATTCTTAGCTTTATTTGTGTAACGATAGTCTAAATATGGTCTTTTTTTCTCAATGAACTGACCATTTTTAAAAAAGTATTCATACATAAGCTGATATGCTTGCCACGCAATTTCTGAAACATCATACTCTGTTTTCATTTACAAATCCTCCCATAAATGAGTCTGTACAAGCAAAGCAAATATAAAATCTTCTTCCCTTTATTGGCATTTTATCATAACTGTAATCTTTTGTCTATCGCATAAAAACGTAAAGGGCTAAATCTGCAAATTGAGAAATAGAAGTATTGATCTTTGCTCCTCAAATACAACACTTGAAAAAACTATCTCACAGTCCGCTTTGCAACTACAACCAATCTTCCATTGTCGTGCGTATATTCGCAGGTAGAAAGCGTCAACAGCTTATCGCCGTATTTTGCAGTAACGCCCGTGTCATAGAATGAAAGCTCCTTACATCTACTCACAAAGTCAGAAAAATGCTGTGGGTCATAGGCGTTGACAAACTCATAATATTTGAATGAATTTTTATCTGTTTCATCAACAGGAACGGCGAACATGGCAAGAATGTCATAGGTTGCTTTCCTGTCAAGAGTATCAAAAGTGACTTGCTTGTGTGACTGCCAAAAATCCTTATTCCTGAAAAGCTCAAGATTTGCGAACATTGAGCCGTCATTCATATGATGAGCGTAGATTATAACATTGTCAGACGGAGTTTTGACATCGCAATTTGCCTGAACATAAGGACAACCGTATGCAGACTTATTTTTGTAAAAATCTCGGTTGAGATAATAGTCAGGCTCATTTGGCGTCTGCATAACAGGATAATTTATATTTGTTCCGTCAATCTTTATCCAACCGACCATATCGGGGTTATTGGCAAAAGTCATTGTGTCAGTATAACTTTGAGTTTTACTATTACCGCTACCTCCGTCCGTGTATTCCGTATACGGATTGACAGCCGCTTCACTTGCGGAAACGGCTGTGATGTCCTTAGTAGCCGAAACTTCCTCGGCTACGGTTTCATACATCTTTTTATTTTCCTCTGATTCAATTCTTCCCTTGATGTGAAAATAGGTGCTGACACCGCATACAGCGACAAGCACCACAATCAAGGCTAACAAAATTTTCTTATTCATAGCAGATTCCTTTCTCCTACGCAGTAGCACCTTCACCCGGCTTGGTTGTCATCAGCCTGTAAAGCTGTGTATTCTTCGGAAATTTGTTTGCGAACGGCACAAGTGAACTGCCAACCTTGATAAGTCCGTGTCCTGCTTCAACATTCGTGATATACGAAAGCTGTAAATCGGATATATTGAGCAGTCGTGCAAGCTCCTCTCTGTCGGTTGAAGCCTGATTGAGCATTACGATAAATTCAGAGTTTGCAAGCATCGTTCTTGCTGTATGGCTCTGTAACAGGTCATCAACATTCTGTGTAATACCTGTCGCATACGCTCCGTACTTACGCACACGCTTCCAAAGTGTAAAAAGGAAATTAGCGGAATACTCGTGCTGAAACAGAAGATAAATTTCATCAATGAAAATAAAGGTTGATTTGCCTTTCGCTCTGTTCTGCGTGATACGGTTGAGGATGCTATCCATTACAACGAGCATACCGATTGACATAAGCTGTTTGCCGAGGTCGAGAATATCGTAGCAGATAAGGCGGTTATCGGTATCAACATTTGTTTGCTTTGCAAAGGTGTTGAGTGAGCCGTTGGTGAACAGTTCAATTGCAAGAGCGATTTCCTGCGCCTCAGGCTCGTCCTGCTTGAGAAGCTCCGCACGAAAGTCCTGCAAGGTAGGAACTCTGCCTGTATAGTTGTTCTGCTGATAGGTACGATAAACGCCTGCTGTGCAACGGTCAATGATTGATTTCTCTTTTGCACCTAAAGGCAAAAACTGCTCGCAAAGCGACATAATAAACTCGGACTTTAGGATAACAGGATTTGCACCGTCACCGTATTCCTCGGACATATCCATAGCGTTGATATGATTTTTAGAGGTAGCCGATATATTTATTACCTCGCCGCCGAGCGCATTAACAAGTGCTCCATACTCACGCTCAGGATCGACAATAATTACATCTGCATCCGATGAAAGAATTTGATTGACAATCTCACCCTTTGCTGCGAATGATTTACCGCCGCCCGATACACCGAGGATAAACTCGTTACCGTTCAAAAGCTGTTTTCGGTCGGCGATAATCATATTCTTTGAAATAACATTCTGACCGTAGTAAATACCGTTGTTGTGGAAAATATCCTGCACACGGAACGGCATAAGCACGGAAAGTGATTCGGTTGTCAGAGTGCGGAATGAATCAATTTTGCGTACACCGAAAGGCATAGCTGTATTCAGTCCGTCCATCTGCTGAAATTTCAGTATTGCAAACTGACAAAGATGTTTTCTCGCTGTTGTGAGTAATGCTTCCGTGTCGTTGTCAAGCTGTTCCTTTGTGTCTGCTGTGTGTACCATCGTAAGGACACCGAACATCATACGCTGGTCACGGGTAGTAAGGTCATCAAGAAATTCTTTCATTTCTTTCTTCTGCTGTTCCATATCATACGGAACGGTTGCGGAAAAGTTGTTGTTGGCGTTTTGTCTGCGCTGCCAATTCGTTATGTTGGTCTCAACGCCGAGCAAACGGCTCTCAGCTTCTCGCACGGCTTCGTCTGTCGGTACGGGTATAACATCAATAGACAATATCAGGTTACGGTTAAGCTCGGTAAGTTCCGAAATCATACTATCCTTGATATACGAAGCGTAGTCACGCATAAAAAGCACTCTGCCGTATCTGTCGCCGATTTTGAAAAAGTCTTTTTCAAACTCCATTGAATCGGGGCAGATATAGTCCTTGAAACTGTGTCCTTTCTTACAGCTCTCCTTAATGCTGAAATGATAGGAGCTTTCTTCACCTACACGGTAGAAATCGTGAAATATACGAAGTCGCTCCTCTGCTTCAAGCTCAATGCACTTACTTCCGAGTTTGCTCAGGTGAGTGATCATATCGTTACCTACACGGTTAAAATAGGTGCGGGCTTCCTCTATGTTTTTCTTGCAGACAGATACTGTAATATACTTGTCCTGTACCATTGAATTTGCGCCTGTTGCTTTATCAAGCAGCATTTTGTTGTACTCATCACGGTAGATGTCAAGAGAGTCACCCTTGAGAGGAATCAGGATTGACTTTTCAAAGTCAAGTCGGTTGAGCCTGCGGTTGTTCATGGTAATCTTTGTAGTAGCTCCGCTGTCAAATGAATTGAGCAGTTCGGAGTATTCAAGGAACATTTCTTCCTTATCCTCACGGCTTGCAACGGCGTAGTTAATATCGGTAAATTTAAAGGACTTGGAAAATTTATCCTTTCCGATTCGGAAAATGCCGTCATCATAAATGGCGGTAACAGGAATAACATCCTGAACCCCTTTTGGAACGACAAACTTTTCCTTGTCCTGTTTTCCTATATTTCTTAATGTTTTAATCATTGGCTTTCATAGCCTCCTTTGCTTTTCTTTCGATACTCGGCTTCATAAGCTCGTAGTAGGTATTTGTGGATTTGAATGTCAGCTTTTTTGGCGTAAGAAATTCTGATTTCACCCAAGCAATGACGAATTTTTCGGCAGTCATTCCGTTGTACTTCACAAAGCCGAGTGCCGCAAACGGAGCGGCGGACAGAATGCAAATCCACGATACGGTTTCTGTACCCACATACGGCTTTAAAAGGAAGAAAACGGCAACCGCCACCGCACAGGCGCATACGGAAAAAATGATCTGTCGAAGTGACAGACCAAAAAATACGGCTTCTGTGTAGTTGCGGATTTCTCTGTTTATTTTTACCTCCATAATCAAGTTCCTTTCTAAAATTAAAGTCCCATCATCTCACGAATGATACGGTCGGACATCTTTACCGTGCCGACAAGGACAAGCATATTGAATATCAGTTCACCGATATATGCCCAAGTCATTGTAACGGGTGAAGCGTCTGTTGCTACCACAGGCGGTGATGTTACGAACAGGGAGAATATCAGGCAGGCTAAAACGATAACCGCACCCTCAAGGCAGACTGCGCAGTAGCTTTTGAAGAAGCTCTTACCGACATTTTGCGTAGGCTCGCCTGCAAAGGTTGAAAGCGGTATGGGAGCAAGCGCCGTGTACATATAGAGCTTGAAAAATCTTCCGTACACGGTCAATATCATAATGAAAGACATTACGGTAATGAACAATCCGCCGATAAGCGTTACCGCCCATAGCGGAATACTCTCCCAGAATCCGCAGTTTTCTATTGCTGTTACCATTTCATCAGGTAACACGGTTTGTGTTGCCGTTTCCAAGCCTGCGGATGTCATAATCGTTCCGATTGTACTCTGTACGATATTGAACAGAGTCAACATAAGCTCCATTCCGTTTGTAATGACGGCTTTTGCAAGAATAAACCGGACAAACAGCTTTACTGCGTGTTCGGGCTTCTTTACCTCTGCAAAGCTGCCGCAGGTTTTTACAACTCCTATGACAAAGAAGAGCACAAGCAATGCTAACCCGATAGCCTGTACGGCAGAGTTTACATTCTCAATAGCAGTCCAAATACCGCCGCCCTTAAAGTCTTTCGGAGATGTCAGAACGAGAGACCAAATCTCTGTAATTTTAGCGTTCCAGGTGTCAAGTGCGTTTTGTAAATTCTGAACAACCCAATTATCGGACATTAAAGCACCTCCTTAAAAATTATGGGGTATGGGTCATAAAACTCATACCCCTGTTTTGATTAAGAGCCGATAATGAGGTTAAGAATTTCCTTTGCAAAGGTGATGATGACGCCGCCTGCAAGGGTAAGAAAACCGTTGGCTCTCTGTGACGGGTCGTGTGATTTGAGCGACAGACCAATCTGCACAACGCCGAAGCCTGTGAGGATAAGTCCGACTGCTCTGATAAGTCCGAAGATAAAGGTTGAAAGGTTATTAATTGCTGTAAGTGCATTGCCGCCGCTTTCTTCTGCTGCAAACGCCGTTACCGTAAAGCAACATACAGCGAGTACAGTTGCAATCACAATCATACAGTAAGTACGAAAGCCTTTCTTAACCTTACCGTTCATCGGAAGTTTGTTATTCTTTCTCTGTGAAAGTCTTTTAGCAATATTCATAATAAAAAGTCCTCCTATATTTTATAAATTTCCTGCAAGTCCTCATCGGACAACAGTTCATAGCTTGTTTCAGATATATCAATATCCTCAACTTCTTCTTTTGAGAAATTGCCGACAGAAATAGTGGCAATATCATCTCTGACTTCACCTTGTCTGTAAACATCGGCTTTACCGTCAGCCGTCAGACTGACATTAGGATGTTTCAGTATGTCATACTTGAAGTCTTTTATCGGTCGCTCACCTCGTATAAAGAGGATTGCATATCGGTTATCAAGCAACCTGACTTCATCAGGCGTCATAAGCTCTCTGCCGCTGATTTGGTAGTTAGTTGAATAGTTACCGCTGTGTCCTGTACTCTTACCGTATGTGTTGGTATCAATGGTCTCCTTGCCGAGAAGTTCGGACACATACTTATGTGTACTTTGCTCATTACCGCCGAGATAAAGGAACTCGTCGCAGTTACCTACAATGCTTTCCCATTGTTTCTCAAACAGAGCTTTAAGCTGTGCCAAGTTCTGCAAGATAATACTTACCGATACCCCACGGGAACGCATAACCGACAAAATCTTGTCGAAGTCATCGGGAAGCGATACATTTGCAAACTCGTCCATAAGAAAGTGAACCGGAACAGGTAACGCTCCGCCGTGTATATGGTCTGCCGAATAGAAAAGCTGTTGGAATAACTGTGTGTAAAGAATTGATACCAAGAAATTGAAACTCGAATCGTTGTCAGGTATCATGGCATACAACGCAACCTTTTTCTCACCCATAGAAGGCAAGTCAAGCTCATCCGTACAAGTCAAAGCCGCAAGACTTTCAAGGTTAAACTTTTCAAGTCGTGCGGCAAGCGTAATCTGTATTGACTTTAATGTTTTAGCTGAGCCTGAATGATAGGAACGGTAATATTTGAGTGCAATATGGTCGGGATTTTCGTATTCCAAATCGCTGAACAGATTGTCAAGCGGAGAGGGGCGAGGATTGTCGTCGTCCTCAATATCTGCCGCTCTGAGCATTTCCATAACCATTGAAAAATTCTGCTCTTCCTTTGGAGCTTCGTAGTGCAGATAGAAAACTAATGCGAGAAGCAACATAGAAGCCGCCGTGTCCCAAAATGGATCGTTGGACTGTGAGCCTTTCGGAGTTGTGCTTTTGAATAGGTTAGTTACCAAACGCTGAATGTCGTTATCATCACGCAAATATACAAACGGATTGTAGCAATGGCTCTTTTCCATTGAAATCAGGTCAAGCACACGCACCTCGTATCCCTTTGCTTCAAGCAAACCTCCTGTGTCACGCAAAATCTCACCTTTCGGATCAAGAATCACAAATGAGGTATTCGCCTGCATTAAATTCGGTTTACAGTAAAATCTGGTTTTACCTGCACCCGAGCCGCCGCAAACTAAAGTGTTAAGATTTCGTCTGTGCTTTTGTGCGTTTATTCCGATACGAACATTCTGCGTCATTAACTTGTTATCAGACGGCGGGGACTGACGGTATTTTCTGTCAATGACTTTTGCATTTCCCCATTTTGCGGAGCCATGTTCCTCTCTCCGGCGATAATTTTTTCGTGTAGAGAAGTATATACCTATCGCCATTCCGTATGCCGCAAGAAAAATGAGGACAGTTTTCAGGCTGTCCTCACAAAGCTGTATATTAAAAGGATTGCTAAAGGCAACCATAAGTCCTGATACGATTTCGGATAAACCGCCTTTCAGAAACGGAGCAATAATCAAAGCTAACCACACAACAGGAATTACGCCTATTGAAGAAACTATGATAACGGATTTTCTCTCGCTATCTTGCATCATCGCTGTTCCTTTCAATTACCCTGATTTTACGGTAAGGGGCGTTGCCGATTTTGATAATAAGGTCGTCCAATAGGTCCGTTGATTTTTCTTCTGCAAGCAAGGCGTTTCTTGTATCATTAAGTGACTGAATAACAGCACTGTGTTCGTTATCGTCAAGTACGATATGATAATAAGGCTCTTTCATATAAGCACCTCGCTTTATCGTTCACGGTCTTTTGAGCGTTCCTGCTGATGACGGTAAAGTTCGTCGGATACACGGGTGTGAATATCGCTCATTGCTGTTCTTATTTTGGAAAGCTCTGCACGGACTTCCTTAGGCTCTTTATTCTTCCATTCGGCAGGAATACGGTCAACAGCAAAATTCTTTGCCTCAACTCCGTACTTCTTACAAAGCATATAGCCTACGCATACCGCTTGAAAACTCATATCCTTACGGCTATAGCTGTCGCTTCTGCCCGAAAGCTCCGCATAGCCAAGCTCAAGGGCAACACCCTGAAACAGTGCCACACTGTCACCGACGCCTTTCTTGATAAAGAGCGTGTTCTTATCATTGTCGTAGTAGACGACTGCATCAGGATTAGGAAGCTCACTGCTGCTCTCGCAGTTTACGGGAGAAGTATCAAGCATTACCGAAACAAGATTTTTCGGGTCACGGTTGACCGTAGGTGCAGGCTGTCGTCTGCCATTGGTCTGTGAGATGTCAAATGCTTTCTTGACGTTGTATGAAATACCCGTTGAGCCGTCCGCCTTTGTATAATCAACAGGCTCCAGAATAGAAATACTCTTTGCACCCTTTTTGACACGGATATTGTCATCACGCCATCCGTTGAAATCCTTGAGTTGAGTAGCTTCCGGGCACTGCTTGTAAATAAGAAGTGCGTTAGCCGCCGAGTATCTGTCCATACGAGCCTGCGTATCAAGATATTTCTGAAATTCAGCAGGGTTGTTTACAATATCGGAAATCGCCGTATCAATGAGATTGTAAACGGCTTCTTTTTCTTCCTGTTTTGCTTTTGCATATTCTTCGGGAGAAAGCTTCGGTTTAAAGTTGCCGCTTCTCCTTGAATTGAAATCGTTTGTCAAAAATATTACCTCTCTTTCGGTCTGTTATGTTTTGCCTTGTATTTTTTCTTAGGCTGTGTATGTTTGGTCTGTCTGTTTTTTGCAGGAGTTTTACGCTCCTGAGTGTGTTCAGGCTGATAGCGTTCTGCTTCCTTCTTCTGTCCTGCTGCCTTGTAGCGTTCCAGCTTTTCCCTAACGGAGGGTTTCTTTTCAGCGGACTTTATATTACCCTTATCAGTGCGCATATCTGCCTTGTCTGAGTCTTGCCTTGACTGAGGGCTTTTGTCGGTCTTGGCAACATCGGGGTTTTCATTGGCATTGTCTTTCTTCTCGGAAGGCTCTGCCAAAGCCTGTTCGACGATAATCTCGCCCTTGGATTTGGTAGGCTTATCAATCTGCACTTCATCTCTCTTTGCTGCCGATTTTTCCGCTTCCTTGATAATAGAAGCCTTATCAACCTTTGAAAATTCAAATCTGTCTGCAATTCGCTGTATTTTGGAAGCGTCCTCGGCACGGGCGATTACATCAACCGTAGCATTCGGATCGTTGCTGTTCTTATCACGCAGGACTGTGTATAAAACTCCGTAACGCTTTGCCTGTTCGGTAAATTTTTTCAGGTCATTGTTTTTGAAAGTAAATACCTTTAGCGGACTGCCTGATTTAATCATCTGCGTAAGTCGTGCCTTGCCTTTGGTTTTTGATTCCTGTTTCAGCGTAGAGGCGAGCAGAGGCACTAATTCCTTAATGCCTTTACCCGACAGCTTAACAACTTCCTCAAAGCCTTCAAGATAAAGTCTGACAATAATTTCAGCAGCGTCACCGCCGTTGTTCATATCTTCGGTTCTCCTTTCCTTTGGATTTTTCTTCCTCTACAAGCACTTGTTCAAGGTTGGATTTCAGAACTCCCGACCTCTCTGCAATGCCGTTGCAGAGTTTAACTTCTTTGCGAAGTTTCCGTAATTCCTCTGTGATTTGAGAAATCTTTTCCTTTGCCTGCGACAGCTCTGCATCATCAATTTTTGTTCGTATCTTTTTTCGGAGGTGCGTTCTGTCGGCAGTAATGCTTTTGATTTCATTTTCAACAGAGGATTTATATTCAAAAAGCTGCTCGTCGGTCTGAATACCGTGCTTTCCGAGCAGCATTGTCTGTTCGCTCAATTCATCAAGCTTCAAAAGTTCTTCTTTGAAATAGTAATGAATTTGCGCATTACTGATTCTTTTGTATTTTGGCAATTTGCCAAGCCTGTAAAGATAATAAAGATAAAGACCGTATAAGCCGCCGATTTTTCTTATTTTATCTCCCCGTGTCGAAAGTCGGTACTGTCGGCTCGTAACCGTACTTGTGGTGTATCGGTACACATCAACACGGCTCATATTTTCGTGAAGTCTTTTTCGTATAGCGTCGTTTGAGTAGTTTTCGCCGAGATTGATTAGTCGGACAGGCTTCTTATAGCCGAGCGGAGTAACTGTCCAATACTTTCTGCTCGGGCTCAGCTGATAGGTATATCCCATATCACGGAGAGCGTACTTGAAATCCTCTATACTTTTACAATGCTCCAAAGCCAGGTCGATTACTTCACGCAGGGTACTGTACCGAGTGGGCATACCGGCTTTTTCCTTGTTGTAGTAATATGACGATTGCTTGCTTCTGTTGGGAGTCGGATTGAAATACAAGCCGTACTCCTTGCATACTTCATCTGCAATATACCTGAATTTAAACCATACCTTTTCATCGTTCTGCAAACGCTTTCCGTCAACAAAGGAAACTGAGTTGATTACGAAGTGGCAGTGCAGATGTTTAGTATTCAGGTGAGTAGTCACTACAATTTGAAAACGCTTACCCCACATACGGCTTGCAAATTCCATACCGACCTTTTGTGCAAGCTCAGGCGTAATGTCCTGTTCCTTAAAACTCATATATCCATGATATGCTTGTATGCCGTCTGTCTTTCCGAAGCATTTTTTCGTGGTTATAAATTGGTCACGGGCAGTTGCAGGATTGCAGTTTATGCCATCAACATAATACTGCCGCTCTGTTTTTTCCTCGTCCTTTGCATAGGCAATGACATCGGCAAGTGCCTGATACTGTGCGTCGGTATAATTGGGGTTGCAAGTTTTCTCGGGATTGTTGGCATAGTCAATCACCCTTCCCAGATTATCTCTCACAACCCATAGCTTAGTTACTGCCATTTCAGCTCTGATTTATCGGGTCGTAAAAATACGCTCTCAATATCCGCCTGAAATTTATGCCAACGCTCTGCTTCACGATAAAGCATCGGTGCATCAATAAAACCGAGGGAGTTTGCCTTTGCCGCAAGCTGATTGATATTGTTGCCTATTGAGGAAAGCTCACGCATTGCTTCAAAGAAACACTCGTCAGGTTTTTCTTTCGGCTCATAGCCTTTCATCAGAAGCCGTACTAAAGCAGATTCATTAAGGCAAGCCATTTCCGCCTTTCTCTGCCATTCATCTTTTTCTTCTTTAGTCAGCCTGATATGCTTATCATAGCTTCTCCTCATCTTCATCATCCTTTTTGCCTTCCATTTCGTAACGGTTGATTCGGTTAATCTGTAGCATACACATTAAAGCTACTCCGACAAAACCGCCGAGGAAGCAACCGAGTATGAATAAAATAAATCCGTGCATAATTTCAGTCCTTTCTTTTCTGGGTATTAGGGCAACCCCTAACGAGCCTTTTTACTGTTTTATCCGTTATGTGGATACAAACAGTCTGCTCGCTAAGATTATTCATCAATATTTGAGGTTGCCTGCATCTTCAAGCTTCAGCGTATAGTATCAAGCTCTTTAGGTTTGTACTGATACGCTTTTATTTCACCGTTCTGCTTGTAAAAGCGTTCGGGGAATTTAAATTTTTCTCTGTATTTCTGCTCCAAATCTTTCGGTAAATCCTTAAACTTTTCCGAGTCAATAGGAGCGTAGGCAATGAAGAAATCTCCTGCGATTATATCAATCATTTCTTTAGTTTCTTCGTCATAAACTGCCCTGTTAAGGGGCAAACCGTTCATTTTTCCTTCCTCGTTGCATATGATTGCCACTTCATCTTCAAAGGGCATATATTCCTCAATATTTCCTCCTACAAGCTTCTGCATAGCTTCAAGGGAGTTATCAATTGCAACGGTTTTCGGATAATGATTTGGCTTAATGCAGAGGACAGTAATCATATTCTTACTGACTGTATCCTGCGTTTTTGACGGCTCAAAATCCACCTTTTTGAAGTCATAGGTATTGCAGAAATAAAAGCCTTTTTCCAAACTTTCATCTTCCAAAACCTCAACGACATCCGATATTGAAAGCGACCTGCCACGATACCCTGTCGGGTGGTCTGTATTAAACTTTGAGTAAACATCATCAAGAGTTTTGCAGTCAACATCACCGCTGAAAACCTTGTCGTAAATCTTGCTGTCAATAGCAGAAGTTCCCTGTGCCTTTTCAAGATACTTTGTATCAACAAACGCAACTCTATGAGTATCACGCTCGTGGTTTACCTGATAAATGTTAATTTTCATTATCTTTCGTAATTCCTTTCTTTAGATTTTTGCTTTGAGATATTAAGCTGCAAACACAAAAAGTCGTTGAAATCCTTGCCCCTTGGCGGCGGTAAATCAACGACCTTGTAATCATTTTTCAGTTTGTTTATAAGAGCAGTTGCGGCTTCTCTGCCGCTTCTGTCATTATCAAAGTGGATAGCGATTCTTGTTGTGTTTGAATGGTCTTTCAGATAATTTTCAAGTGCAGCAGGCACTTTGCCAACACCTGTTTTCTTATTTGCCGAGTAAACACCCGCAAGTGATAAAAGGTTGTACTTGCGGTAAACATAGCCATTGATTTTCAGCAAAGTTGCGTAAGATAAAAGGTCAATCGGACATTCAAAAATGTGGACTGTGTTACTAACTCCGTCAGCCAATCTGAAAGAATAATGCTTGTCACTTCCCGAACAGTCGCCTAAAATTCTCCTGCTGTCTGTCGCACGGTAGGAAGCATATCTCGGATTATTTTCCTTATCAAAGCCAACAAAAACTACATCGTGATACGGAAGGCTCTCGAAAATCTTACCCTCGGATATGCAAAAATCAATAAGCTCCCTGTCAATACCTCTGCCGCAAAGATACTTGAAAATCACTCTGTTGGAAGTACTTTTATCAGGCAGAAGCAACGGCTTGGGTTGCTTGATTTCTTTTTGCTGCAAATTGATATTCTGCGTTACCGCACACTTTCCGACTATGGTTTCAACGGCTTGTACAAAGTCCAAGCCTTTAACTTTTATCAGGTAATCAAGGGCAGAGTATCCTCCGAAGCCTCTTGACCACCACATCCATTTTCCGTTTGAGATTTTCAGACTGTCGTGTGTACGAGTGCAGTATGTTCCGTCCGAAAGTCTGACAAGCTCATTTGGCTCGTGGTTCTGTAAATATGTCAGCAAGTCCATTTCTCTCGCTTTTTCTACAGTCTGTGGATCAACATATGGCATAGCGTTTACCTGCTGTCCTTATCTTTCTGCTTTGCTTTCATTTCCTTAACTGCCAATTTAATACGGTCATCTATTGTTTCACGGAGCATATCGCAATAGCTCATATCGTTACCGCACCACTCCTGATAAATGTCATCAAGAGGGGCTTTAAGCTGGTATAAAGACTTCGCTTCGGTTTGAGAAAACTCTGTGTATTCAAAAATTGCAAGCAAATCTTCCTTGATAACTTTCTCGTAACTTCCCTCAATAATCTGTTCAGGCGGCTTTGTTTTAAGTTCTGAAATAAAGCTGTCAAATTCGTTTTTCATCTTGTTGTACAACAGCTCGTTATAGTCAACAGTAGTCATAAAATTCCTCCTATCTTTCTCTGTCGTCTCTGCTTCTTGTGGGTGGCAGGTCGCCCTCGTCAGGCTCGCCTCCGACAACGGGAGTATCTCCCTTATCCATATCAAGCAGGGCATTCAGCTCGGTCAGACGAGTCATTTTTTGTTTCAATTCATCCTCCTGTGCAAACGGTTTTTCCACCTCAACCTTTGCGGTTTCAAACTGTGCCTTTGTATTTTCCAGCTGTTCCTCCGCCTTGTGCAGTCGGGCTTCAATATTATCAACAGCGTTGTCAATTCGGGTGATATTTCCGTAAATATCTGTGCCGAGAGTAATGGAATGTGTGAAATGTCCTTTGAGTTTTACGGCATATGCACGCTCAAAGGTATCAAATTCAAGCTCCATCTTAAACCCTCTGTACTCACCGAGAGGCGTAGGCTCGGAAGTTGTTTTTGCCTTGCAGGCTTCAATAATCACCTGACCTGCTTCTGCCTTTTCCGTGTAGCTGTAGCCGTCAATAACCATTCCTGCAAACTTTCCGTCAACCTCCTTCGGGTGTGCTTTGGCAATCTCTAAGTCGGCTTTCAGTCCGTCAACTCTTGCAGTCAGCAATGATATTTCCTGCGGATAAAACTTTATAATTTTATCTTCAAGCTCATACTTTTCAGAGAGGTAATGTGACTTATACAATCGTAGCTTCTGCACCTGAATATCCAAATCCATTTTCTCCTTGATATACGGATTTCCCGTTGCAAGCATCTTAATTTCAGCATAGGAAAGAGCAGTATCGTCTATATCCTCGGCAGAACGGACAGGAGATTTTGAAGTCATAATCTGTGAAGCAAACTTCTGTTTACCCTCGACAAGCTGATACAGATATGCATCAAAGGTTTCCTCTGTTACATATCGGTAAATATCCACATCAGGATTTTCATTTCTCTGACGGATAATTCGTCCCGAACGCTGTTCAAGGTCTGACGGTCGCCACGGACAGTCAATGTCGTGCAAGGCTATAAGCTTGTTCTGAACATTCGTACCGGCACCCATTTTCTGTGTAGAACCGAGCAAAACTCTGACTTCGCCTTTGCGCACCTTTTTAAAAAGCTCCTGCTTCTGCGCCTCGGTTTTTGCTTCGTGGATAAAGCTGATTTCGCTTTCGGGCACGCCTCGCTCTATCAGCTTTCTGCGAATGTCCGTATATACGGAAAACTCTGCGTCCGGTTTCGGAGTGGAGAGGTCGCAGAACACAAGCTGAGCTGATTTTTTGTCTGCGTTCTCCTGCCAAATCATAAAAATATTATCAATACAAGCATTGATTTTACTGCCCTCAAAGTCAGGAAGCAGAGGATTTATCATACGCTGGTCAAGGGCAAGCTTTCGTCCGTCGTTGGTGATTTTCAGCATATTATCTACGCTTGCGTCAACCTGATTGTTTCTCACTTTTTCGGCTCGTTCTCCAAGCTCTGCTACCATAGCCTTTTGAAAATCGGAAGGCTTTACGGCAACATTGTGATAGTGGGGAGTAGGTGTAGGCAAATTAAGTGTGTCTGCCGTTTTTATATCGGCAACCTCTTTGAACATTGCCATAAGCTCAGGCAGATTGTAGAATTTAGCAAATCGTGTTTTAGTTCTGTAGCCTGTTCCCTCGGGTTTCAGCTCGTAGGCTGTTACAGTTTCACCAAAGGTAGACGCCCACGAATCAAAGTGCTGCAAGCCGTTTTCTACAAGCGTTTCATACTGCAAATATCTCTGAATTGTATATAACTCAACCATTGAGTTTGAGATTGGCGTACCTGTCGCAAAAACCGTTCCTCTGCCGCCTGTGATTTCATCAAGGTATCTGCACTTCATAAAGAGGTCCGAGGACTTCTGTGCTTCGGTCTGGGCAATACCGCCGACATTTCTCATTTTCGTATAGAGATAAAGGTTTTTGTAGTAGTGACTTTCGTCAATAAAAAGTCTGTCAACACCCAATTCTTCAAAGGTAACTACATCATCCTTTCGGCTTTGGTCGTTTAACTTCTGTAGCTTTACCTTTAATGATTTTCGGCTTTTTTCAAGCTGCTTGATTGAAAAGTTTTCTCCACGGTTTTCCTTCAACTCACGAATGCCGTCTGTGATTTCGTCAATCTGCTGTTCAAGGATAATTCTTTGTCTTTCAACGCTCATCGGAATTTTCTCAAACTGAGAATGCCCGATAATGATAGCGTCATAATCGCCTGTGGCAATTCGTCCGCAGAAGCGTTTGCGGTTTTTCGTTTCAAAATCCTTTTTGGTTGCAACAAGGATATTTGCCGCAGGATAGAGCTGTAAATACTCTGCCGCCCATTGCTCTGTCAGGTGATTAGGCACAACAAAAAGCGACTTACTGCATAAGCCAAGCCGCTTTGATTCCATAGCTGCCGCCGTCATCTCGTAGGTTTTGCCTGCGCCGACTGCGTGTGCAAGCAAGGTATTTCCACCGTAAAGAATATGTGCAACAGCGTTTTTCTGATGTTCCCTGAGTTCAATTTCAGGATTCATACCGTTAAAGGTAATATGACTTCCGTCGTACTCACGTGGTCTTGTGCTGTTAAACTTTTCGTTATACAGCTTACAGAGTTTTTCACGGCGCTGCGGGTCTTTCCATATCCATTCCTTAAAGCCTTCTTTGATAAGCTCCTGCTTCTGCAGAGCGATTGTAGTTTCCTTTTTATTGAGTACCGGTTTCTTTCTGCCTTCCTCATCCTCAACATAATCGAATATGCGGACATCCTTGAGGTTAAGTGTTTCCTCGATGATTTTATAAGCATTGATTCGATCTGTGCCGTAGGTGCGGTACACCTTGAGATTACTTGTATCGTAGCTTTTGTTTTCAATGCTCCATTCACTCGTATAGGGTGAATAGTGAAGTTTGATTTTCCATTGTGCATAGCGTGGAGTATCAAGAAATTCATAGATAAACTGCTGCACAATATCGGTCGGAATCCAGGTTGCACCAAGCCTTACGGAAATCTCGGAAGCCGTTAAATCCTTTGGCTGTACTCTTTCAAGAGCTTCAACATTGATGTTGTAATCATCAGGATATAGCTTTGCCGAACGCCTTGCGACTTCAAGCTTTTCACGGACATTACCGGACAAATATTCGTCTGCCATAAGGTATTTTTGTTCGTCAGGATTGCCCTGACCGTAGAGAGGATTGAGGAAAATTACACCTTTCAGTTCCTCAAAAACCTCCTGCTCACTCTTGCCTGAAAGCTGACACATATATTCCATATCAATATCAGCCTTTTCACCCATAGAAACGGCGAGAGCTTCGGAAGCTGTGTCAACGGAAGTAACAGGTGTATGAGGCTTGATTGTCCGCTTGAAAAACATATCCGCCTTGTGTTCAAGGTTGCCCTCGTCATCGAGTATTTCCAATGAAGATAGCAGCGAATAGGAGCTGTCCTGCGAGAACGCCATAGTATTTGCACGGCTGTTGATAAGTCCGTACTTTTTTGTAAAACTGTCATACAGCTTATTAAGACTTTCCTGTTCAGCTTTTATATCGCTGTCAGGGTAATCTTCCGTCTGCAAATCTAAAAGAGTGCGGACGGAATTTCTTATCTCAATAAGTCCCTTTATTCGGTTTTCAGCAGTAGCTGATACCTCAACAGGTGACATTCGGCTGTTTTCACGGAAATAGATTACATCGTCAAGCACGGTATATGAGAAGTTTCTGACATTCGGATCAGCAGGGATTGAATTATCTTCTTCCTCTATATTTTCTTCCGTTTCATACTCTGCAATTTCGCCGTGAATATTGGAAACGGCTTCATCAAGCAGGCTTTCAAGGTCAGCATTTTCATAAGGTACACAAGTTGTTTCCTCACCAAAACGACCTGATACAATTTTCATATCTCCGAGTATCATTTCGGGGTGTTCTGCAAAGTAGCTGTTCATTCTAATACCGTTTTTATCGGTATTGAGGTGTACCCAATCAGGCTCAATGTCTATTATACGATCACGCTTTTGCAGTATGAGAATATCGGAAACCACCTCCGTTCCTGCATTTCCCTTAAAGGTATCATTTGGAAGTCTTATCGCACCGAGCAATTCCGCTCTCTGTGCGATATATTTTCGCACGGCTGGGTTTTCCTTGTCCATTGTACCCTTTGAAGTCACCAACGCCATTACACCGCCTGGGCGGAGCTTGTCGAGCGACTTTGCAAAAAAGTAATCGTGGATTAAGAAATGGTTTTTATCATAGCGTTTATCTGCAACGCTGAAATCGCCGAAGGGCACATTACCCACAACTGCGTCAAAAAAGCTGTCCGGAATTTCTGCCTGCTCAAACGGCTGTCCTGCAATAGAAGAACGTTGGTAGAGCTGCTGTGCAATGCCTGCGGAGATTTTGTCAATCTCCACACCGTAAACACGGCTATTCTGCATTGACTGTGGTAGCATACCGATAAAATTACCAACACCACAGGAAGGCTCCAAAATGTTGCCCTCCTTAAATTTCATCTGTTCCATAACCTTGTAAATTGCTGAAATAACGACAGGCGGAGTATAGAAAGCGGTAAGTGTACTTTCTCTTGCTGACTGATATTCTTCATCGGACAGTAACTGTGAAAGCTCGTTATATTCACTTTGCCAAGCAGCATTATTCTCATCAAAGGCCTCCGGTATTCCGCCCCAGCCTACATACTGAGCGAGGAGTTGTTGTTCTTCGGGTGTAGCAAAGCGGTTTCCCTCTTCGCATTGCTTTAACACACGGATTGCTTCTGTGTTTCTGCGAAAGCGAGCCCTTTTACCAACCTCCTCAAGCTCAAAATTTTTGAGGTCAAATGTGTATCGGTCAGCCAAAGAAATTTCGGGGTGCAGGTCAAAGGTCTGTGCCTTTGCTTTCTGTTTTCTCTCCCAAACAGGCGCATCAAGTTCTTTCTTTTCGGAAAGTTCAAGAGCAGATCGAACGAAATCAGCTTTTTCAACTCTGAATATCGGAAAACCGTTACTGTCCTCAAAGGTAATGTCACGCATAGAAGCATCACCGTTTCTGTCAATCCGTTCAACAATGAAATTGCGGTTATCAAGCGTGAGTTCCTTGCCGATAAGGTCGGAGTTATCAATCCCGCCGATTGGCTCGGACTGAATGGGAGCGTGTGCCCTGTCGGAAGTCATAAGAATAAAATCCCGGCTTTCTCTTTCGTTTGGACTTGAAATACCGATATTGTAACCTCGGTCAAGCAGCATATCCGCATATGTTTCAAGCCTGTGTGACGGAAATCCGCACATATCAATGCGTTCTGTATCGGTTATTCTTCGGGTGGTGTTATGCAGGCTGAGTGCCTGTGAAACGGTTACGGCATCATCGCCCATAGCTTCGTAAAAATCACCGATTTGGAACAGAATAATCGTATTGGGATGTTCGTCCTTAATCTTGAAGTATTCCTGCATAACAGGACTGTATCTGCTGTAATCACGCTTTGTAATCTGTTTTTCTTTTTCTGGTTGTACGGCAACTTTTAAATGGTCGTTCATCGGGTTTTCTTTGACTTTGCTGTCAAATTCCGTCCTTGTCATTTCCTTGTTGAAAAGAGGAAACTGTTTGTCAAAAAGCATTACACGGTTTTCGTCAAAGGACAGAATTTCATACTCATCCGCTCCGATATATACCGATGCCCCGAGCGAATATTTGTATTCATATTCAACAGGGACAACTTCCTTTTCAGCAGGTGGAGTATATATTGCTTCACGAATTTCTTTCTCCGCCGCCCGTTCAGCTCTTATCTGCTCCTGTTTTTCAAGCCAAGTCGGATAATATTCCCTTTCCTTTGGATTGAGGTATCGGTCAAGTTTTATAAGTTCGCCGATGCGTTTTTCAACCTTACTCCAATTTAACAGCAGTCGTGGTGCGTTATCTTCAAAGCCACGGCTGAGCATAATACCTTTGCCGTCGTGACTTTCATCAATCCCTGTTCCGATAATAATTGGATATGAGCCGCCCCAGCCATACTCGTTTTTCAGAAAATCAATGTTTTCTTTTGCAGATAGGGACTTTTGAAACTGCTCGTAAATCCTCATTTTACCCTCGCTTACACCGCTTCCGTGGGTAAGTACAGCGTCAATAATCTCCTGAGAAAAGGCAAAGGCAGAAGTTTTTTCTCCTGCCTCGGCTGTTAATATTTCCAACTGCCCTTTAAGAGAGGGCAGAGGTTTTGTTGTATCTCTTAATTCACCGAGCAAACGCATACCCTCAAAATATCCTGCAATAACACCCCAATCATAGTAGGCTTGCGCTATTTTATTATCCTGCTCGCCTTCCCACAAAAGAAGTACATTCTGATAGGTTTTATATCCCATCCGCTTTCCGTCGGGAGTAGTAATATCGGTAGCATCATTATTGAATATGCTTTTGATAAATTTAACTCGTTTTTCACTGTCCGATTCGTTTTCAAAGTATCTTGCTATTTCCGTTTTGGTTGCTTTGAGATACGGAGTAGATAACAGAACAGCTTTGATTTTATCATCACCGCCAAAGAACGGAATACTTTTATCCTCGTTGTTGCGGTCGTAATACTCTAAGCGTAAATCACTTCCGCTTTGACTATCTCCTGAGCCGAATGTCTGAGGTTGTTCATCAGGCGTGTCCACTTCATCGGGTCGTCCGCTTTCAGCTTCTCTGTCACGCCCTCCTGCACCGCCATCTGTCTGAGAATTCTGCCCTCCATCTCTGTCGCCGTCTGTTCGATTTCCGACAGGTGTTCGGTCAGCGTTCCCTTCGTCAGCAGATTGTAATAGAGAATTTTGTGCTTCTGCAACAGATAATTCTTCCTCATCTGAGCGTAATGTCCGAGCTGTACCCTCGGCTGTTCGGGAAGCATCAGGTTCGGAAGTAGGTAATCGCCCTGCATTGTGTATGTCAGTTCTGCCATTGTCAAAACTCCTTTCGGTATTTATTGTGCTATTAGTATATTCACTTTGTCTGTTTTCCGCAATTATGCGATTCTGACGGTTAAGTACCAAAATTGTTTTTGAAATTTCAGACAATCCCATCTCGGCAATATCGCTCGTTGCAAAGCCGAGAGCATTCAAGGCTTCCTGCGTATTGAAATTGACAATATCACGGAAGTCGTCATCGTTAAAATACGGTTCCGTGTCAATACCAAGTCTTGTCATAATCATAAAAGCAACGCTGTTACTGACAAGTTGACTGTACATTGACTTAACAATGTCCTCGTCCAATTCTTCAAGGAAGGTATCATTAACCGTTACAAGCAAATCGCCCACATAGTCGGGAATGTTGTCCTCGACAGCGTTACCTGATGCGGATATAATCGCATCCGCAAGGCTGTTCTTTTCATCAAGATATCCGAAGCTGCTTTCAAGCGTGTCGATTACTTCATCTGTGTATTCGGGTTGCATACTCCAAATAGGGACAGCTCGTGAAATTTCGCTTGCGTGTGTATCGGAAATATCAAAATAATGGATTAATCTCTGTGAATTACCGTTCAGACTTTCAAACACGGCAATACCCTTTGCACCTCTGTTTACCCAGCGACCGAATGTCCTGTTCCACTGTTCAATAGGCAGGACGGCGGTTGCCTCGGGTTTCTGAGCGTATAAAAGGAGCTGTTCATCAAATCGCAGTCGGTAGTTATAACAGGCTGTTTTCAGAAATGCCGCCCATTTATCGGGTGACATAACCTCTTTCGAGGTATCTTCATACAGCTGTGAGATAAGGTCAAACTTTCTTGCCATTGTTCAGCACCTCCTTATCTTTCGTGGTTTCTGTTTTTAGGCTTGATAGGTGTTCCTTTCTCGTTATAGTTTTTCGGATTAGCCGCCGGGCAATCCCAACCAGCATAGAGCCTGCCTTCATTGATTCTGCCTGAGCTTTTGTAATACCGAGCTTTCCGTTCAAATCATCAACGAGCGCACGGTTTTCACTCGGCTTACCGTTAGCCGACTTTGAATCGATATATCCCTTTTCGCCTTTGTTTACAATACCTATTTTATTTTCAGACTGTACGAAAACATAGCATTGGTCAGGCAAAGAGAAACGGAGAGGGATAACATATGCTTCCGTTTTTTCAAGCCTTTCTGCGAATTCACATATATGAAAAATATCACTATTTGCTTCAAAGTGATAATCGTCAACATATCTGCATATCTTGTCAGCCTTTTCACCGTCAGAATAAGTTATTCTGATTTTATCGCCGTCATCAATTCGGAATAACTCCTTATAATCAGGATTGATAAAACGAATACCTCTTTCAGCTTTTTCAAGATGACTGTCAAGCCAATCCTTTTTGTAACAATAGCAGTAAAGGTTGTATTCGCCCTTGTATGGATTAAGGCGCATAAGATATGCGTAATCCTGCGTGTTCACTCTAACACCGTAATCTCTGCCTGTTTCATAAGCAAATACCTTATCGCTGCGGCAGAACTTAGCAAGCTCGTTCCTGTTTGAAAGAAATCCGCCGTCGCCTAAAAAAGAATTTATAACATCAACCTTTTCCGAGTTAAATTCGGGTATATTCAAATCATCACGAAAGCTGTTCCAGGTTGACCAGAACTCATTTCCGTTTGTTCCCATATCCGCACGGATATAGCCGATTAAGCCTGTCTGCATTGAAATCTGCTGACTGTTACGGTAGGTGTAAAGCCATTCCTTACCTTTTAGGGGAGAAAGACTACTTGCCATTACACTCACCGTCCGAACAGCAGAATTTCATACCAAGAGTGTCAAGCACCTTGTCACCGATACTCTCGGCAATTTCGTTGATATAGTCAAGCTCGCAGTCGCCGCTTTCGACTTCCTTGAAAAATCTCTGCACCAGACTTAGCGGAGCATCTTTTTTGAGCGTAAAGAAGATATAAAAACCTGCGCCCTCACGGTCAATATTGTATGAGCAAAGGTCGCCGTTCTCGTCGATATACCACTCCGCAAGGTCAAAATCCATATCAAAGCATTCTCCGAGATTGCCCGAGTCAATAACCTTTACAGCGTTTGAGTTGTTTTCTTCGTTAAAAGTGTCGGTAAACGAAGCAACCGCAATAATCGGCTGTCCGACAGATACCTTGCTAAGCTTATATGTTATTTCTTCAAAATGATTGAAGTTGGCTGCGTACATAAGTGCAGTCACTTTATTTTCCGTAAATGACGAAAGCTCACTCCTGATTTTTGCTTTAATGCACGGAAGCATAAGGTCAATACTCGTCCATAGAGTGATTCGGTTAGCATTCGTTGTTTTGTTCATCATTGTTACCTCCAAGATAAGAATAGAGCTTGTTGCCCTTTGTGTTAGTCTGTAATTCGGAAATTATACTCATTTCCTGAACTGTCAAATTAGGTATGCTGAAAACATTTTGAAAGTTTATGCTTTGCAAATCCTTTTCGGTTTTGAAGCCTGCTTCAAAAAGCTTATTCAGCACCTTGAATTTCTGTTGTGTTGTAATTACAGTTTTATCTGCCATTTCATATATTCCCTTCAAAATCTGACGGGCGGTCTAATAAAACCGCCCGTCGTATAGTTTCTCACTTCTTTTTGTTGTGGTTTTTAATCTGTAAAAAGATAAAGCCGCCAATGATAAACACAAGAAGTGCTACGGCAATTATCACTTTCATTCTTCTGCCTCCTTGCAGTTTTTCTTTCTCTTTTTTACAAGAGCTGTCGCACAAGCCGCAATACCAACTGCCGATGTGCCTCCGAGAATAAGCCAGAGGTTTGGATTGCTCTCGTCACCTGTTTTTGGTGTGTGAATTTTCTCGTTATGCATTTCAACATTTGCGGTCTTACCGTATTCAATCTCAACAACCTTGTCATCAGGAAGCATATATCCGGCTGATGCATCGTTGTTTACCTCAGAAATTATATATTTGCCGATTCGTAATCCCTCAATAAGAATTTCTCCGTTTTTGTCGGTCTTAAAGATTTCATCATATCCGTTCTCACCTGTTACACGGAAATAAAAACCTTCAATCTTTTTGTCTGATGAGGTCTTTATGATTCTGAGTGAGCCTTTCATCGCTTCATTCAAAAATCCTTTGCCTGCTTTATTTTCAACCTCGTAGGTTTTGCCGTCCGTTTCAACAAAAACAGGATAGATGTTTTCATCAAGAACAAAGCCGTCAGGGGCGGTCTTTTCCTTTACAAGATAGTGTCCGTAAACAAGGTCGTCCATTTCGTAAACACCTGTCTCGCTTTCCTTGATTTTACCGATAAGCTCATCATTATTATCAAGCTTACCGTCAGTATTAATGTCGGAATAAAGCTCAAATACTGCGCCTGTCAGCTTATTGTCGGGATAGTCAGCGTCAACCTTTGTGGTCTTGATATTGCCACGGATAAATTCATTGACAATCTCAATTTCTACAACATCGCCGTCAGCGTTAACGGTAACCGGATATACCGTGTCATTGAGGACGAAGCCTGTCGGCTGTTCGATTTCACGGATATACCAGGTGCCGTAAGGAATATCGTTAAAACTGAAGCTTCCGTCCTCCGCAGAAACAGTTGTCAAGGTTGCGTTTTCCTCTGTAAACTCAACATCTGCGGATTTAAACAGTCCGATAACAGCTCCGCTGAGAGGTTCTCCGTTTTCATCAACTTTCCTGCCCGATACCGAACCGTAGATAAGTTCATTCGTGATAGGCTCACCGTTATTTACAGTCAGCTCAACCGTACTCGTCTTTTCACCCTCGTATTCAAAAACAACCGGATATTTTTTATCGCTGAGAATATAATGCTCATCCGTTGAAAGCTCTTTTACATAGTAACTGCCAAACGGAAGCTCTGTATTCACATAACCGTTACCCTTTTCATCAAGAGTGATAATTTCTATAAGTCCGTCAGCAGGAATAGATGTTCCGCTTGACGAAACAATTTCTTTTTCTGCAAACAAGCCAAAGGATATGTTCTTTATTTCCCCGTTTGTACCAATATCAAACGCTTCATTGGTTTCCAGCCACTTTTCAAGATTCACCTTAACTTTCTGTCTTTCGTTGAAAAATGAAGTTGCTGTCTCCGTAAGCTTCACGGTCTGATCTGTATAGGTAAGCTCTACAGTATGCACTTCATCATTGAGTACCATACCGTATGGAGCGTGAGTCTCCTTAATGCTGTACTTACCGAGGTAAAGAGTTTTACTTACAGCAATTCCGTCCTTACCTGTAGTAACGGTATCTACAAGGTCGCCCTTTTTATTGTGTATTGTGCCGTCAGGAGTAATAATATTCTCTGCCGCACGGATTTCGTATGTTGCACCCTCAAGTCCTGCCGTTTCATAGACAGGCTGATAGACGGTCGATATTTCGTTGCCGTTCTCATCAATGCCACCGCTGACATTTACGCCATAGAAAAGCTCTCCTTCCTTTGAAATTGAGATTTTGCCTTTCTGCGGCGAATTTGCTTTGTTCACCTTAATCAAAGTAACACCGCCTTCGTTTGTAGAATTTTCCTTTGTTACATCAAAATAAACAGGTGTTTTATCAAGCACATAACCGTAGGGAGCCTGAACCTCAACAAGCTTGTATCCCTTGCCGTAAACAAGGGTTTCAGGAGTGATAAGACTTCCGTTGCTGTCAGTATAGAAAGTATCAATCGTCATATTCGAAGGATATTTTACCGACATTGTAATTAAAGTATTATCGGAGTCATAAATCTGAAATCCTGCCCCTGCGTAGGGAATTGTTTTTCCTGATTCTGCATCCACCTTAACCACCTTAATATAGGATTCAAAAATCTTATCATTGATGATATAGCTGTACGGCTTTGAGTTGTCGCAGATAAATACATCAAAGTCGGCAATTTTATCTCTGCCCTCCCAGCCTTTGGTCTGATGGACTGTGTATGTGCCGTATGGAAGCTTCTTTGATTTTGCGTATCCCTTTTCATCGCATACAAGGATATCACGCTCATCCGGGTCGGCATTTTCATAGCTGCCTGTGCTTTTGAGAAAAAGCTGAAATTCGGCTCCTTTTTCCGGAGTTTCGATTTTGGTCTGTCCGTCATCGCAATGCTTGACGATTTCCACCTCACCCTTAATAACATCCTCGGTTACTTCAAGAGAAATAACATTATGTTCAACCGTGTAATTCTTCGCTTCTGCACCAACCGTATAGACAGTTTCATCAAGCAGATAGCCCTCGCTCGGTTCAATTTCTCTGATTGTCCAGTTATCACCGCAAACATATTCCTTTGTCGTGAATTTGCCGTTCTCATCGGTTGTGTAGGTATCAATTAACTTATCGCCGTCATAGATACCGTACTTTGCTCCAGCAAGTGTAGCGTCGCCCTGCGCTTTCTTCTTTTCAGCATCGCTCTTTTCAACTGTAACGGTAAATTTTTTGAGTGTATTGGTAAATTCTCTCTTTGTCGCCTTATCCCAAGTAATAGGTGCTGTCTGCGATTTCGGTACAACATAGCGAATAGCTGTATCCACTTCTTCAAGGATATATGGTTTGTCACCGCTTACCAGGATATTCTTGAAAACAGCAACACCGGAATTATCGGTAACAGCATATTCATCTACCTTTGCCCTGGATAAAGATGTTCCGTATAGGTGGAATTTCACGCCTGCATTGAAATTATCCTCAGAGGACTTTACAACCTGAAGCTCACCACGCTTTAGAACATTGCTGAATTTTACGGTTGCAGTTTTTCCGCTTTCAACCTTAACCTGCTGTGTCTTTTGTGTTTCGTATTTATCCTCAGTTACCTCGGTTACGGTATATGTGCCGACCTTGAGGTCATCAAGCTGAAATTCACCCTTTGAGTTCGTAGTAACCGTCTTGCTGTAATTATCAGCACCCGTAATCTTGAATTTCACTCCTTCGATCTTTCCGTCGTCCGAGGTCTTAACGATTTTCAGACTTCCGGCTGAGGTCTTTACAGCAAAATACGCCGTCTTGGTTTCAGTATCGGACTGAACACCTGTTACAACATCCTGCTTTGATGAGCTGCCGCAGGCAATTAACGTTGTCGTAACCTTCGGCATTTTCTTCGTTGCGCTGAACACAACAGCGTTGGGAATAACCTTTGTTGAAGTCAGCGTAATCTTCTTCCCCGAAACAGAAACGGAAACGCCGTCAGTCGTTTTGAAAACATAGTCTGACAAAATATTGTTGCTGTCCGTAAGTGTAAGCGAATACTTACCGTCACTGTACTTTAACTCATTGACATTGCTCTTTGCCTTTGCAGAAGTTTCATAAGCAAAGCTGGGAATAGTGTTGTAATCTTCAAGTTTAGTGATGATTTTATTGTAGTTGGTTTTTACATTCGGATTTGCACCACCCGATGTGATGCCGTCAATAAACTTTGAATTTTTCAGTTTAAATGTTGATGCGTCACGACAACCTGTGCAAAACTCCCACACAACAAGCTGTGTAGCAATCCACTTCTGACCGTCCGTACCGACAAGGTTTGAAGCGCTTCCCGACTTTCCGAAAAGAAGTGAAAGATTTACCGCCTTTTTCTGTGCCTTTGAAAGAGCGTTCCAAGCCGCCGAAGCATCGGTTGTCAGCGTATTGCCCGAAAAGAGAGAATGACCGGGTTCAATGCAGTATGCGTCTTTTCCGTCTGCATAAATCCTGCACAATTCTTCTCCGACTGTTCCTACTACATATCCGTCGTGTTCTGTGTACTTTACAAATTTTATGATGTTTCCGCCTGTGTCGTAAGCATAGTCAAATGTGACCGTTACTTCTTTTGCGGCGGCATTTGCAGGAAGAATAAAAATTGTTGAAACTATAGAGATAAGTGCGAGCACAACCGCAGTAATTCTCTTTGCGTTTCTCTTGTTAAAAACTTTTGTCATTGGTTTACCTCCATAATAAAAATCGGACAGTTAAATTCTGTCCGTTGAAATAAAATATGCGTTTATTTGCCTTTAGAGAAAGATATATTTATGAGATAAAGTTAATTTATGAGATAGTATATATCTTTCTTTTCGGGTAGTTCTGGTAGTATAAGGGGATAGAGTGTGAGAAAGGGGGAAAGTAAAAAAATAACTTGTCCTACCTGCCGTCACGCTCTGCTCGGCTTCGCAGGTATCTGCGGTAGTGTTCCAAAGCCTTGCAAACATAGTCCTCCGTGTCCTTAAGCTTTACGCTTTTCGGAATAAGGCTTCTCACTCTGTCACCGTGCAGCACAATACGCTCCCGCTGATTCGGTTTTTCTTCCGACATAATCGCTTCAACGACTTCTGTTGTCAGCTTACCGCTTTCAAACATTTTTCTCATTCGGATTGTCTGGTCGTGCGACGGTGTACAGTCGTTAATATCAATCTGTAGGGCAACATCACGCTGACTATCTTCGTCAAGGTACGAAAGCTCAACGGCAGGGCGCATTTTAATTCTGCCCTCATCTACAAGTTGTAAAAGTTCGGGGATGAGATTGGTCAAGCGGATATACTTTCTAACCTGTTCGTGACTTTCACCGCTATTTTCAGCAATAATTTCTCGGCTTGTTTTTCCTAACTTCTGCAACAGTGTTGCAGAAGTTAAATCCGTGCGTTGTCCTTGCCTCTTTATTGCCTCCAACCTCATTTTGTAGGCAAAAGCTTTTTCACTTGGAAGTATTGTTGTACGCTGAAAATTACTTTCAACCATATACACAATAGCTTCGTCACGGGTTAAGTCCTTTATCTCACTTCTGAGTGTAGTCAGTCCTGCAAGCTCACAAGCTCTCTTTCGCCTGTGTCCGCTGACAATCTCATAACGCCCATCCTCTTTCTGACGGAGAACAGCAGGGGTTAATACTCCGTTTGCTTTAATGCTCTCGACAAGCTGCACCATATCCTCGTCATCTCTGACGTGAAACGGGTGGTCGGGAAAATCGTCAATCAGGTCCAGGGGAATATCCCTTATCTTTTCAAGCTTTGCATCCTCTCGCTCCTGCTGTGTAGAGAAAAGGTCATCGAGTGTCGGCAGTGCGAAGTCGCTCTTTCTTTCTGCCATCCGAAAGCACCTCCTTTGCAAATTCAGCGTATGCCAATGCCACCTTGCTGTTCGGCTCATAAGCATAAATGCTTTTACCTTTGGAAGTTACCTCTGCGGCTTTTACTGCAATCGGAATTTTCGTTTTATATATCCTGATTACACTTCCGAAGTTACCACGAATTGCATCCACCGTGCTTTTGGCAAGGTTCGTCCTGTTATCGACAAGCGTCAGCAAAATACCGTCAACAACCAAGTCAGGATTGGTATGTGACTTAACTTTTGTAACGGTCTGTAAAAGCTGCGTCATTGCTCTTGCCGGCAAATACTGCGCCTGAACAGGAATAACAACGCTGTCAGCCGCCGTTAAGGCATTTAGAGTCAGCATACCGAGTGAAGGTCTGCAATCAATCAGAACATAGTCATAGCCGGACTTCACTTTGCTTAAATAGCTTTTCAGAATATTCTCACGGCTCATTGCCGTAACGAGGTACATTTCCAACGCTTCCAGGTCTGTATTGGAAGGTATCAGGTCAACACCTTCGTTATGGTGGAGTATGCCGCTTGAAGCTTCCGTGCTGTCGTCACGGATTACATCATGCATTTTCGTGGCAAGAGTAACAGGTATCTCGTCAACTCTCTGCCATCCTAAACAGGTTGTCAAATCTCCCTGCGGGTCGCAGTCAACAAGTAGTACCTTTTTGCCCTGCATAGCCAATCCAATGCCCAAGTTCATTGTGGTTGTCGTCTTTCCGACACCGCCTTTCTGATTGCAGATAGCAATAGTTTTGCAGTTTGGCATTCGTTTTCCTCCTTTCAAATGTTTTAATAGCTGTCCTGCAAAAACAGCTATGTAACTTTTCCGCCATATTTGTCCTCAACTCCCCCGGCGGATAGATAAATCTATCTGGGACTTCATTAAGTAACGGTCTGCTTTACCGTTGCACGGGAATCGCACCCCTCGAAGGAACTCTTCGAGCTGCTTACAGGAGTATCATTATCATTCTGACTGTCGTCGCCATATCAGGGGCAACCTGATACTTGCAGGCGGAGTTAGCGCTCACTTTCAAATCGGAAAGGTCGTGGCGTACCGCTGCTATGGCTCGTGCTTATGCACATCATCAGAATTAAAGTCTTAATGAAGTGATATTCAGTTTTCAAGGTTCAGCGAAAAGGTCTTTCCGATTGCTCGAAAAATAACCTCTTCACCTATTTGGACAAAGGGTACCCATTTGTCAGGGTATTTTAAAAAATTTTTTCAAAAAAAATACCTACTCCAATGACTGAGTAGGTTGGTACTATAATATATTCATTTTTTGATACGAATCTTTATATTCTTTTTCTTGGCTGAAATTAATCGAACAAGCAAGTCATCAACAACATCTGTATATTTACCTGCTTGTATGAGTTTATTTTTAAGTTCAATTAAACTATGGATTACCTGGCTGTATTCATCGTCGGTAAGATATAAATGATAATTTAAATTTTTCATATTCATTTCACCTCGCCAACTAATAATAACGACTATTGACATTTCTGTAAAATATGCGATAATAAAAAAGAATTAACACGAAAAGCAAAAGTTTTTCTGGCAGTTTATTGCTTGATTTGATGAATATTGGTCGGCAGTTTGTTCCACCATTTGTTACGGCAAATAATCGTTAAAATCTCGTAACAGATGAAAAATGTTAAGC
>ERZ1032113.57-NODE-57-length-33642-cov-65.407152_pt1 | contig 33642 bp, 36 predicted proteins | sample MGYA00518164_ERZ1032113 | MGnify/ENA primary metagenome ERZ1032113 (study PRJEB33719, sample SAMN04261305) | wastewater metagenome | biome: rural village; feature: human; material: feces | host: Homo sapiens | place: El Salvador | collected 2014-01-14 ... | reverse complement strand
TAAATTCTTTGCCCAGTTCGCCTGAGCCCAAAAGCATAATCTTCTTCATTATATTATAAATTAAATTTCTTTCTGATAAATTCTGCGATAAACTTCTCTGTCTCTTCTATTCCCAGCAGGCTGCTGTTGATGCAGAGGTCGTAGCTTTCGCTGTGTCCCCACTTCTTGCCTGTATAGTAATCGTAGTAAGAGGCGCGCTGCTCCTCGTGACTTTCGATGAACTTGCGGGCGCTGGCTCTGTCGATGTTCTTTCGCTTGCATACTGCCTTGATGCGGTCGTCGATATTGGCGGTGATGAAGATGTTGATCACATTCTTGTAGTCGCGCAGCACATAGTCGGCGGTTCTGCCCACAAACACGCAGTTGCCCTCATCGGCAGCCTTTCTGATGGCGTCGCTCTGGAACTTGTACAGACCTTCCTGCGAGAAGTCGTTGTGATAGAAATTGTTATCGCTCAGGAAGGGCAGATGGGTATGGAAGAGAGACTTGAAGAATCCCTTCTGCTCATCGTTCTGCTCGAAGAATTTCTCAGAGAATCCACTCTCCTTGGCTGCCAGGTTCAGCAGCTCACGGTCGTAGCATTTGCAACCGAATTCCTCCGCCAGTTTCTCGGCGATGATATGGCCGCCGCTACCTATCTGGCGACCCACGTTTATGATAATCTTATCCATAAGTCTAAAATTTTAGCTGTTAACTGTTAACCTCAACCGTTATTCATTAACCTTAACTTTCATATTTTCTTTATGTTGTTTCTTCAGCTTGTTCATGTACCACATCATTACGACTCCGGCGATGAGTGATGCTGTGAAGTCGGAGATAGGCATACTGTACCATACGCCGTCGATATCCCAGATCATCGGCAGGAAAGCCAGGAGCGGCAGGAGGATGAGCAACTGTCTCGACAAGGAGAGGAAGATGCTGATCTTCACCTTTCCGATACACTGGAAGAAGTTCGTGATGACCATCTGGAACCCGATGACCGGGTAGCAGCACATCACCACTCTGATGGCCTTGATGCCCAGGTCTAACAGCGTTTTATCCGTAGTAAAGAGTCTTGCGCAGTAGTAAGGCAGGAACATCGCTATCAGCCATCCCGTCACCATGATGGCGGTGGCGGCAATGATGCTCAGGTTCAGTACACGCATCAGACGGTCCAGCTTCTGGGCACCATAGTTGTATCCTGCAATAGGCTGCATTCCCTGGTTTACGCCTAAAACAAACATGATGAACACCATCGCAATACCATTGGCTATTCCGTAGGCACCCACCGAGAGGTCGCTTCCGAAACGCACCAGCTGGTTGTTGATGAAGATGACGATGATGCAGGCGCACACGTTCATCAGGAAAGGCGAAATGCCGATGGCAATGATTTTTTCCACGAGTTTTCTCTTCAGCTTGTAGATTCCTTTCTTGAAGTGGAGCAGCTCGCTCTTGTTGCTGAAGAGCTTGATCTGCCACATCAGCGCCATCAGCTGCGATAGGATAGTGGCGATGGCGGCACCCTGTATTCCCCATTTGAAACCGAGGATGAAGAGGGCATCGAGTATCACGTTCATCACCACCGTGAAGATGGTGGCGTACATCGCCTGCTTGGGCTTGCTCGCAGCCCGGAGCAGGCCGTTCATGCCGAAATACATGTGGCTCACCACATTTCCCAGCAGAATGATGACCATATACTCGTGGGCATAGATGAGCGTCTGGTCGCTGGCTCCGAAGAATCTCAGGATAGGGTCGAGGAAGAGCAGACAGATGATGCTCAATCCGATACCGATGACGAGGTTCAGAGAAATCGTGTTACCCAGAATGTTCTGTGCTGTGGCATAATCCTTTTGTCCCAGCTTCACGCTGATGGTTGTGGACGCTCCCACGCCAACACCGGCTCCGAAGGCGGTGGTGAGGTTCATGAAGGGGAAGGTGATGGCGAGACCCGAGATGGCCATGGCTCCCACACCCTGACCGATGAATGCGCGGTCAACGATGTTGTAGAGCGAGGAGGCGGTCATTGCAATCATCGCTGGCAGGGCGTACTGAATGAGCAGCTTGCCCACCGGCTTCGTACCTAATTCTAATGTTGCTTGTTTATTTTCCATTTATATCTGTTTTTGCCTCATAGACGCTCGCCCTGCTTCTTCTAAAAAGCAATCACGGCGGCTACTTGTCTGCAAAAGTACAAAAAATATCTGATACCTTATTATATATATGAGAAAAACTTGCATTTCTCGATAAAAACTTCTCTTTTCTTTTGGCGTTTTCGTACAATTTCTGTACTTTTGCACTTCAGAATAAACAATTCAACTCATAAACAAATGCAATACAGAAAATTGCAGCAACAACAATAACAAACCGGACTACCGATATAATGATGAAAAAATTTTTGATGCTTTATGCATTCTTAATGACCGCTCTCTCTTTGTTTGCTCGCGAAGATAGAGTTAGCAATTTTGAGCAACTGATGCGGTTGCCCCGCATCGCCGAAACCGATATGGTGTCGTATCCGGGAGGCAAGTGTATGATGTATCGTCTTTATCTCAGAGACAAAGACCTCAGTCACACTCCCTTTTCGATAAGTCGCCCTGCAGATTTTCTCTCTTCCCGTTCCATCGAGCGCAGAAAGAGACAGAATCTGCCCATCGATGTTACCGATTTGCCTGTGGCTCCTGCTTATGTGCAGGCTGTAAGCGAGGCAGGCATCGAGATTGTGGGCAAGAGCAAGTGGAACAATACCCTGCTGGTCCGCATTCATAAGGAGAAGGAGCTCCGCAAACTGGATGATCTCGATTTCATCACCCGGAAGATGAAGGTCTTCTCTGCTCCCGATTCTGTCAGTCAGCGCATCAGAAGCAGTGTGCGCAAGGGGCTGAACGATTGGGATGGTGGAGTAGGCGAATATGGTGCTGCCGATGCGCAGATCCAGTCGCTCAACGGCAAGCGGCTTCATGCTGCCGGACATCTAGGCAAGGGAATGATGATTGCTGTCTTCGACGGCGGATTCATGAATGTGGATAAGATTCCGGCGCTGCATAATATCAGATTGGCGGGCATTAAGGACTTTGTGGTTCCTCAATCCAAGAATGTTTTTGCCGAGATGGAGCATGGAACGATGGTGCTTTCTACGATGGCTGCCAACGAACCCGAAAGATTCGTAGGGGTGGCGCCTGAGGCTCAATATCTGCTGGTGCGCTGTGAAGATGAGCGCACAGAGAGTCTGGCAGAAGAGGATTACTGGGCTTTTGCGGCTGAATATGCTGACAGTTGCGGCGTGGATGTCATCAACTCTTCGTTAGGCTATCATGGCTTCGATGATGCGTCTACCAACCATCATTATTATGAGCAGGACGGCAATTCTACCCTCATCTCCCGCACCGCTTCGATGTGTGCTGACAAGGGAATCATCTGTGTCAATTCTGCAGGAAACGACGGAATGGGAAGTTGGAAGAAAATCAATTTTCCTGCCGATGCACGCAATATCCTTACCGTGGGTAGCGTAAACGAAATGGGCGAGAATGCGGCTTTCAGTGCCGTGGGACCTACTGCTGACGGCAGAATCAAGCCTGATGTGATGGCTTACGGAAGTCCTACCTGTGTGATTACGGGCCGTGGAAATATCATCAATGATAACGGAACGTCTTTCTCATCTCCGCTCATCGCCGGAATGGTAGCGTGTCTCTGGCAGGCTTTGCCTCAGAAGACGGCTAAGCAGATTATGAAACTCGTGAGATTGGCTGGTAATAATCAGCATCATCCCGATAATGTATTCGGATATGGTGTGCCTGATTTCTGGAAGGCTTATCAGACGGGGAAAGCGATTAAGTAGTTAATAGTTGATAGTTTATAGTTAATAGGGCAAACTTGCTCTGCTAGCTATAAACTTTCAACTATAAACTGTAAACTTTAAACAGTAAACAGCATGGAACGACTTCGATTATCACTTTTTGAATTAAACTCCATGGTCCGTGACGTCATTTCGATGTCCTTGCCCGACAGCTATTGGGTGGAAGCGGAACTCTCCGAGGCTCGCGAGGGCTACGGCGGGCACTGCTATCTGGAACTCATCGAGAAGGATGAGCGGTCTAATACGCCCATTGCCAAGGCGCATGCCTCCTGCTGGCGAAACCGATGGATATTCATCAAACCGAATTTCGAGCGCATTACCGGACAGCGCATTCATGCCGGAATGAAAGTGCTGCTCAAGGTACACGCGCAGTTTCATGAAAACTATGGCTTCTCCTGGATAGTAGATGATATTGACCCTAACTATACGATGGGCGATATGGCGCGCAAGCGGCTGGAAATCATCAATACGCTGAAGGCAGAGGGCGTATTCGAACTGCAGAAGGAGTTGGCGCTCCCGATGTTCTGCCAGCGCATCGCCGTCATTTCCAGTGCTACGGCAGCTGGTTATGGTGATTTCTGCAACCAGCTTGCCGATAACGATTATGGTCTGCAGTTTCAAACCCGCCTCTTTCCGGCTACGATGCAGGGCGAGGGGGTAGAGCAGAGTGTGATAGCTGCCCTCGACAGTATCAATGCCGAATGGGAACAGTTTGACTGCGTAGTCATCATCCGAGGCGGTGGCGCTACGAGCGATCTCTCGGGTTTCGACACCCTGGCGCTTGCCGAGAATGTGGCAAACTTCCCGCTGCCTATCATCACGGGAATAGGACATGAAAGGGACGAGAGTGTGCTGGATATGATTTCTTTCCAGCGTGTAAAGACACCGACAGCCGCTGCCGCCTTCCTCGTTAATCATCTTACTGAGGTTTATGCCCGTGTGGTGAATGCGCAAGAGGCTATCGTACAGAATGTGAAGCACCGTCTGCAGGTAGAGAAGATGAGGCTCGACAGATTGAGCAACACGATTCCTGTCCAGTTTTCGCTGGTGAAGACGAAGCAAGGAGCCTATCTCGACCGACTGATGAGCCGTTTAAGCACAAATGTCCAGTCGAAACTATCGGAAGCCCAGCGCCATTTCGAGATTCTTTCTCAGAATATTCAGCCGATATTGGAAAGGAAGATGCTCAACGAGAGTCATCGTCTCCAGCTTCTTTCCCAGCGCATCCAGGCACAAGACCCCGAATTGTTGCTGAAACGCGGTTACAGCATCACGCTGAAAGATGGCAAAAGCATCCGTTCTGCCTCGCAACTGAAGTCTGGCGACATCATCGAAACGAGGTTTGCCGAGGGCAGCGTGAAGGCAAAAGTTGAATAATAGTTTATAATTTATAGCTACGGGATAGTTTATAATTTATAGCTACGGGATAGTTTATAATTTATAGTTAATAGTTTATAGCAATCTAGCTAAACGGCGAAGCCGCTATAAACTATCAACTCTTAACTGAAATAAGTATGGAAAAAGAAGAAATGAAATACGAACAAGCCGTAAGAGAGCTTGAAGAAATCGTAGAAAGAATGGAGAATGATGAACTCGATATTGATCAGCTCTCCGAACAGTTGAAACGTGCCAAAACCTTGGTGAAGCTCTGCAAAGACAAACTCACCAAGACGGATGAGGAAATCAGGAAACTCCTCAATGAGGATTGATTCCCTGCATCACCCTCTCTGTTTATGTTAACACACCTACCTCATAGTGTTCATTGTTTCTTCTATGAAAAAGAGATAAAACTGCAGAAGAAAAATCTGTGTTTATCTGTGCAATCTGTGGGACGTAAAAACATCAATCTGTGGGACATAAAAGAACAAAGAAGAAATCTGCGTCATCTGCGCAATCTGCGTGACCTTACCTCCAGGACCGCACAGGTCCAAAAATCTGTGTTTATCTGTGCAATCTGTGGGACGTAAAAACTTCAATCTGTGGGACGTAAAAACATCAATCTGTGGGAAAATACAAAGTCCTATGAGCCACAAAAAAAAATAAAAAGAAGGGTTTCGAAAAATGAACCAAAATGAACCGATTTTTCTGAATCTCTACATAAGAGACACAGAAAAACCGAAAACTTTCGTTCAATCAACGACTTAGGAAATCATGTACGAAAAGAAGCGTAAAAAAATGTTGATTTTCGTAGAACGATATTAATTTTTTAACACCCATAATTTGCTAGTTTCCAACAATTTTCGTATTTTTGCAAAGATATTCTGTGTCTCTTATGTAGAGATTCAGATAATCGACATCAAAAAACGAACTTGATTCGCATGATGAAAGAGACAAATATACAATCACAGGTTACGTCCACTATTGCAGGGGACGACGGCGAAGCCGTGGCAAAAAGCGAAGAAAACGCTAAGAAAATGGATCCCAAAAAGCCTAATGAAGGGCTTGATAAACCTGATGATGCAGGATGGTATGTGGCTGTAGTGAGAGTGAATTGTGAAGCGAGAATAGCTGATTCTATACAAATCAATCTTAATCACAATCAAGTTTGGTTTGATTACTGGATTCCCAAGGTAAAAGTAGTTTATATAGACAAGCGTTCCAATAAGCGAAAAATGAAAGAAAAGCTATTTCTTTCCACTTTCATCTTTTGCAATGTTTCTCAGAGACAACTTGATAAGATTCGCTTCCGTTCGGATGTGTATAAGATGCTGACGATGCCGGGACAAAGGAATATATACCGAATTCCCGACCAGGTTATTGCCAACTATAGATATTTTCTAGAGAATGACGAAGAACCTGTCACTGCTGCCCCTATTCCTTTGAAGAAAGGTATCAAAGTGCGAGTTGTGTCTGGTAGCATGAAAGGTGTGGAAGCATACGTACAGAGCTATAATGGCAAGAAAGCCGTCATCGGCAGCGAAATCAAGTACATCAGTGGTGCCACGCTTACGATAAGTAGAAATTTGCTGGAAATAGTAGAAGAAAGTTGAATGTTGAGTGTTGATTTTTCCCACACGGATCCCTCGAATCTTTCGAGACTAAGCAACTTATTCGTGTAATTCGTGCAATTCGTGAGATCTGCGTGCCCTTAATCCCCCAGACCGCACAGGTCCAAAAATCTGTGTTAATCTGTGCAATCTGTGGGAAATTAGATAGAATAAACTCCTCATTCGAGCGACGACCAGTGCAGAGCGATACTGCAATGATGAACAAAGAGATTGTCGAAAAAATGGTTACGTAATGAAGATTTTCTCTTGATTTCTTGGTGATTACGAAATAAAATCGTACTGTTGTCGCTATATTAGCAATAAAAATGTATGATTATGGCAAACGACAATAATATACAGCCCGTGGCTGATGATTCACAGATAGTACTCTATCAACCAAACGAAAGTGTAAAACTTGAAGTGAAGTTAGATGCTACTCATGAAACGGTGTGGCTTACCCAACAGCAAATAGCAGATCTCTTCGGCACCAAGCGTCCTGCAATAACCAAGCATCTTGGCAATATATTTAAAAGTGGAGAATTGAATCAAAATTCAGTTAGTTCCATTTTGGAACATACTGCCTCTGATGGCAAAGTATACAAGACGCAGTTCTATAATTTGGATGCAATTATTTCTGTAGGATATCGTGTCAATAGTATCAATGCTACAGCCTTTCGAAAGTGGGCAACGGGTGTGCTAAAGGATTATCTTCTTAAAGGATATTCTGTCAATCAGCAACTATTGGCTATGCAGCGCCAATTAGATACACGGTTAGATGCACATTCATAACGCATGACTCGAATCGAGGATACTCAAGCCAAGCAGCAACAGCAGCTAGATTTCTTTATTCGAACCTCTACCCCTCCGGCAGAAATGGTCTTCTTCGAAGGTGATTTCTATACTGCACGTGTTGCTTTGGAGAACTTGATTCGTTCAGCCAATCATCGAGTAATCATCATAGATGGCTATGTTTCTTCGCTAACCCTGAGTGTGTTAGATGTTCGTAAACCGGAAGTTTCAGCGACAGTTTATACTGTAGGTGTAGGTCAAGGAATGCAACGCTTGATGGATGAACATGACCGCCTATTCCCCGATAATCATATAGATATTAGAAAATGGCGTAACGAGTCTCATGATCGCTGGCTTATCATAGATGATAGCCTCTATCATTGTGGTCATTCATTAAATGCCAATGGCGGTCATAAGATTTCTGCCATAACCCTGATGGGAACCTCCCCAGAGTTAATACTATCAAAAGTAGAATAACAATATTATCCTCATTCGATAGACGACCAGTGCAGAGCGATACTGCAATGAGGAACAATTCAGCTATCCGGCCCCATGCGCCTCAATCAGCAACCTATAGTAAGGGGGAGGCCGTCCGAAAACTTAATTAGGGAAGCAAACAACTGAATTGAGTATTTTTCTTTTGCTCTTTATAGTTAATTAACCTCGTATCTTCTTGATTCTCAATTATTTTATGTATCTTTGTAGTAAAAACAAGAAAGATATGGCATATAAAAAAGGTCAAGATAGACGACAGAGGGTTCTTTTCCCTGATTGCATTGACGAGTATGTAGAGGCTGACGCCTCTGTTCGCTTGTTCGATGCTTTTGTCGATAACCTCAAAATGAATGAACTGGGATTCGTCCGCAGTACTCCTGCAGAGACTGGTACTCCTGGATATGATCCTCGCGATCTCCTCAAACTCTATATTTATGGTTACTTCTATCAGGTACGTTCCTCTCGCAAACTTGCCCGTGAGTGCAAGTGTAACGTAGAGGTAATGTGGCTGCTCAACAAGCTGACTCCTGACTTTCGTACAATCTCCGATTTCCGCAAGAACAACAAGAAGGCTATTACTAAAGTTTTTAAAGAGTTCAACAAGTTTTGTATGGGACTGAAGCTCTTTTCCAAGTCGTACATCTCTATTGATGGAAGCAAGTTTAAGGCTGTAAATGCTAAAGACAACAACCTTACTCTAAGCAAACTCGATGACCGAATCAAGCGTCTTGATGAACATATTTACATTAGATGTCCCAGCAACCGATATTTCTCTTTTCAAGTCATTGATTAAGAAATTCGGGTGGGTTGCCAAAAAGCAAAAAAAAACTAAGACTTGTAGATTAGACAAGGCATTAGAAGCAGCAAAGAATGAAAAACTCTTTGCGACTAATGATTTGGATGAATTAATGAAGAGTCTTGCGCGATATAGGTACACATAGTGACATTTTTGGTTGGTAGCCACAAACATGAGTTATCTGAGTAAAATGTTATAGTAAGGTGCTGATGCCCACCTTTAGTAAGGCGGTTACATCCCTTGCCCTTTTGGAAAGGGCGAAGGCTTGAGAGTGGGTTAGGAACCCTCCCGCAGGGAGGGACAGCAAGACTTCATGTCCCTAATCCCATGTAATTATAACTCGAACAAAAAGGTGAATGTCAAGGCTGCCTAATAGGTAGCTTTGGCAATACCAATTAATAATATGCTTTTTTTGAAAAATGTTGGATGTGCTAACTGCTGAAAATCAGTAGTTACGTTCTAACGGTGATTTACCTACCATCGCCATGACCAAGGACTTGTGGCGCAAGATTATGGATGAAGTGAGCGTAAGTGAGGTGATATAAGACAAAATTGTAAGAATCATGAAGTATCTAAAATATTTTCTGCTCATTATTTTGCAATTTGCCATAGTAGAATTGGTGATATGGGTTCACACCAATGGAATATGGCACATAGAAGAACTTGCGCCAAGTGATGCTATATCCCTTTGGGGAACAGTTACAACTATTGTGTTCTTGGTTTTCTCTGTCCTTGCCCTTTGGAATATAGACCAAAAAATACAGGAACTCAATGAAATTAAACGAAGCATTGGCGAGAAATTCAATAATATAGAGACCAAGAATCGTGAAGTGATGCTAGAGGCAGACAAGGCACAACGAGAAATTGTCAAGAAAGCAGAAGAACAAATAAAACGTATCTTGGACAAAAGCACATATAGGCAAAACTTCTATGATACGCTTACAAGAATTGCCAATATTCCAGATTTTGGAAGACAAGTTCAAGAATACACCCATTTCCTGAGAACCAGTGGCGATGTGGAAGGAGTGAATTATGCCTACGTGTATATTTGTCGTGGAGATGCATACCTTATGCTTTCAAGAGCAGACAAAGCTCTGTCAGATTATGAGACTGCTACAAAATTAGACACTAAGACCGTTGCCCCATTCTTTGCTTTAGGACACTATTATGTCACCCAAAAAAACTTCAAGAAAAGCATTGAAATTTATGAAGAGGGATTGAAAATAGACCCACAAGATGACAATTTGCTGATGAACATAGCCAATTCCTATTCAGCAATGGGCGAATATGCCAAGGCTGATGAATATTATGACAAGGCATTGACATTCAATCCTGACTTGGCTATGGCTTACTATAATAAAGCAAAACTTGCCATTGAAAAGAAAGATGATTTGTGGAAAGAGAAGAGTATGACATATCTTAATCATTGCATTAAGATTATGCCTTACTTTTATGAATCTAACATAAACAAGGCTTCATTACTTCGTGAAGACAACAAAAATGAAGAAGCAGCCGAGGTGTTGACAAAAGTTATTGAAGCAACATTCCGACCAGATTTCATTATGGCTGTACTCCAACGAGGCATTGCCTATCGACTTGAAGGCAAAATGCCACAAGCATTGAATGACTTCAACACGGTCCTCCTTTACCAGCCCCACAATGTGCAGAATCTTTCAAACTTAGCCCAGACCTATTACGCTATGAGATTTTTCAACGAGGCGAGTCATTTTGCGGCATTAGGGCTAAAAGAGGCTGAGATACAAAACAGGCACGATTGTGATGCAGAGTTTAGTGAGGTTATAAATCGCATCAATGCTATGTCACGGACTTTTGTTCATCTAAATGAAAATGAACAAAAGGATTAATAAAGGCCCGAACCTTATGCCGGTATGTATTGCCAGCAGTTTGATAAATTCAAGAATGTTGCAGATTTCTTTGATTTGCTGCAAAGTTAATGAGGAGATAAAAACAAAATGAATATAATCAAGACTGATGTAGAAGGTGTTCTAATCGACATCAATGTAGAATTATACTAACATGAACCATACAAATGACACTCTTAGTTGCTTGGGCAGGAATTCAAACAAGAGGAAGGGACAAGAAAGTTATAGGTTCCCTTTATATAGCAGCCGATAGTCGTTATTCATGGGGTGATGGGAAATGGAACTATGACATGGGTAAGAAAGTTTTTGCTTGTTATAATTTTCCTGATGCCTTTGCTTTATGCGGAAAGGTTATGTTTCCTGCTTTTATTTTATCCTCTTTGGTTACTCTGATAGATAGAGGCGTATTCTTTGCCCATGAAGATGATGAAAAAACAAAGGTTAGTAAGGTTACAGGTTATATAAAATCAGCATTGGCCAATTTTTACACAAAAGACATTGGCACTTTTGAAATTTTGTATATGTTGCGTTGTGATTCAGAACTTTCTTTGTGGAAGTATTTTTATGATAATCAGTTGTTTTGTGAGAAAATAAACTTGCAGAACGAAGAAGGTCATTACTATGTAACAGGGTCTGGAAGAGACACATTTAAAAACATTTATGTCAAACATCTTTCCGATGATAATGCAAATACAAGTCGATACGTATTTCATTGCTTTATTCATACAGTCAAGTCTAATCTGGTAGTAGATGTCGGAGGAAAACCTCAGATAATAGCATTGTATGGAAAAGGTAATTCAATAGACATTGGTTATGTTGATGATGGTGTGTTTTATTTGTATGGGAATAAGTGTTTATCTATAGCTAATCATATAGATATAGAGCAGTGGAGAAATGATAACTTTGAACGTTGTGATTCTTTGACTGGAAAGTTATTGCATGAAGCACAACGTCAACCTTTTAAGAAATGGTAAGGCTTCTAATAGTGTAACAGCTAGCACGCCTGATGCTGAGTCAGGAAGTACCGGTGCGACTCCGGTTTAGCTTTTTAATACAATGATAGTTATGAATAGAGGTTCTGAATGGCGTAAATGGGATTTGCATATACATACTCCAGGAACTGCCAAAAATGATTATTATGGAAACTCAGATGAAGTCTGGGAACGATATATAGATGCCTTGGAGAAATCGGATGTAACAGTGTTTGGTATAACCGATTATTTTTCTATAAGCAATTATATCAAGGTGAAAGAATACCAAAAGCAAGATAGATTAAAAGGAAAGTTTCTTTTGCCAAATGTAGAATTGCGTATTTATCCAGTAACAGATAAGAGCAAGTTGATAAATATTCATGCAATATTCGATCCTTCTTTGGATGTCGAAGATATAGAAAGAGAATTTTTTCGTCAACTACAATTCACTTACAATAGTGCTAGTTATTCTTGTATAGATAATGATTTGGCAAAATTGGGACGTATTGTGGAGAATAATCAAAATATGTCTGATGATGTTGCCATAAAGAAAGGTATAGATGCTTTTGCAGTTTCTTATGAGGCATTAAAAGATGTTATTGATAAAGATTTCTTTAAAGGGCATGTTATTATTGCCCTTTCGAATGGTAGTAAGGATGGTGTAACAGGCATCTTAAATCAAGAGGGTAACATGCAACCTTTGCGAAAAGAGATAACCCGAATGTCGGATATTATACTTTCTGGTAATCCGGGCGATGTTGAATACTTTAGCGGTGCTAAAACTTCTGTAGAAGAAGTCATTTCAACTTATGGCAGTCTCAAGCCTTGCATCATTGGTTCTGATGCTCATTGCTTGGATAAGGTGGGTGTTTTCCCGAATGATAGAATCACTTGGATTAAGGCAGACCCGACTTTTGAAGGGCTTAAGCAGATTTTGTTTGAGCCTAAAGAACGAGTGCGCATATCTGACACCATGCCAGATTTTAAATATGATTATAATATTATCGACCATGTAGTGCTGAATACTGCTGGAGTTTGGAATCAAACAGTACCATTTAATCAGAATCTAAATACAATTATAGGAGGACGCTCTACAGGTAAGTCAACCTTGTTGGCGTCCGTGGCTGCTAAATTCCAAGAAATCAAGAAAGACGAAAACTATGACTTTATCAAAGGTCTAAGTGATAACGTGCATGTCTTTTGGAGAGATGGACAGGAAGCAGACAACAAGGAGATAGAATATTTCACACAGAATGAGATAGCAAACATCATTTCAAGGAGAGATTCCGATAAGCTCTTTCTCGAAATCCTTACAAGTTTGCCAGAAATGAGGGAAGCGTACGAAAAATATAAGTCTGATGAAGCTGCTAAGTTTGCTTCCATTCAGGCAAAAGTTTCTCTCTTCTTTGAAAAACGCAGACAATACAAGGAAAAGTATGCCTATGTTAAGACTTTGGGGGACAAGGAAGGTATAAAACGAGAAATAGAAAAACTTTCCAAAGAGCGTGATTCTATCCAACGTAGATTGACGGACAAGAAAGAACTTCTTGAAAAATATCAAATAGTAGGTAAGGAGATATCTGATTTGCGTACTAAAGAAACTGTGATGCGGCATGATTTAGAATTGTTAAACTTGCTCGGCACTTCAGAATTCCTAGCTGTCAATCCTGCAGTTTCATATATAGGGTTGACAGAGGAAATTTCACGAAATATTACTGAAGAAGTTCAAAGAACGCTGGCACAATCCAATGCACGCATTCAGGAATTCATCAAGTCTCTTATTACTAAGTGGGATAATGATTTCAAGGCTTTAGCCAGAAAAATTGCAGAGAAACAAAATGATGCAGACTATCAAGAAGGAAAGAAAATATTTGATGAGAACAAATATTTGTCTAATGTCATGGAGCAAATATCCTCTCTTTCAAAGCAAATGCTCTTAATAGACAAGGAGTCTCAAATGCTGGAAAAGTTGGATAAAGAAGTGAAAACTATAGCTTCAGAACTACTCAATGAACATTTGTCATATTTGGACATGATGAATTATATAGCCTCTGTGCTGCGAATACAACATGATAATATCACATTGTCTGCAGGGTATGAGCTAAGGAAGAATTTAGAGGAAAAATTGAATGAATGCATTTCACTTCGTTCTGCATCAATGAATTCATTGATAGTAAATGTAACTTTTCAATATCAAAAGAAAACTAAAGATAGCATCAAAGAGTGTTTGGCGGATTTGTTAAATAAGTCTTTAAGGGGAGAGATAACATTCAAAAATGGATACGATGTTCAGTCGTTCATTTCTCTGATTTTGTCAAATAATTGGTTCTCACTATTCTATTGTGTTGACTATGAAGGTGATAGGTTGTCCGATATGTCTCCAGGAAAGCGTTCTTTCGTTGTATTGAAGTTGCTTTTGGATTTTAGCGATAAAAAATGCCCTATATTGATAGACCAACCTGAAGATAACTTGGATAATCGTGCAATTTATAATGAGTTGGTCAAATATATCCGAGAAAAGAAGAAAGAACGCCAGATTATATTGGTTACACATAATCCAAACATTGTTGTTGGTGCAGACTCCGAAGAAGTGATTGTTGCCAATCAGAATGGAAAGAATGCTCCAAATGATAAGGGGATAAAATTCCAATATATTCATGGAAGCTTAGAGCATAGTATGCATCGTAATAGTGATGAGAGTTTACCTATATTATGTAGGTGTGGTATACGAGAACATGTATGTGATATTCTAGAAGGAGGTGAAAATGCCTTTAGAGATAGAGAGAATAAATATGGATTCTTTAAAATTTAAGACATATGTCAACTCAACTATCAGATAACAGCAAACTGATAGCAAAATTTAATATAGTAGACATTTATGAAAGGAATCGTATTAGCAGGTGGAAGCGGAACTTGTTGTGCATCTTAGTGCATCTCTATGTACATATCTTACGAAAAAGAATTTCTTAAAAGTGAATGATTTGCTCTCTTTCTAAAAAACATGGAATATATGATAGAGTTATTATATAAATCCTTTTGTAACAAATATACGCCTGTATGTTTATTGGTACTATCACTTGCTGTATCTTTTGTGTGCTATTGGATGCAGAGGAATTTATGGCTAAGTATAACACAGATAGTTGTTGGACTTGTATTAGGTTTTCAATCTGTATTAGAGTCAAAGAGAGTGCATAGAGAAATGACTAAGTTGACAAAACGGATGGATGAGACTGGAGCCAAGGTGGTTGAGAACCCAGAATATTTATTTCTTTTGATAGATTCAGTAGAACATATCCTTTTTAGTATAAATAAAGAAGGATGTGTTGATTGGCAAAAAGGAATTCCTAAGCCAATAAAGTTAGAATTGGATACAATAAAAAGAGATATTGCTAATATCAAAAAGAATATGGGTGCTAATGCCAAGTGATGCGCCAGCCGACAAACAATCGCAATTCTATTGCGTAAACAATCATCGGCAGCCCCTTGTGGGCACAGGCTCCGCTGACGATACCAAAACTCTGGCGGAGGCTATAGCGTAGCCAGCTACATCCTCTCGTTCCTGAGGAAAGAGAGGCTTGGTGAGAAAGGTGGAGCTCCCTTTGGCTAAAGGGAGACGGAGGGATTCGAAAAAACTCCTTCTTTAACGGTAAGAAAGGACGGGTAGGTTTTCGAAAAAATCTTATGTAAGAACTTAAGTTAGAACAATGAATATCGTAAAAACAAATATTGAAGGCGTGCTCATTATAGAGCCACGCCTCTTCCGTGAGCTTGAGGCTACTTCTTCGAGAGCTTCAGCGAGCGAGAGTTTGAAGAGAAGGTAGCCCCAATCTAGGGACACCGTGTTCACTTCTGTCAGGACAATGAGTCTATGAGCAGCTATGGTGTAATGCGAGGTTGGTATTTCCTGCGCCACCTTATACCCAAAGCAAGTTGGTACGTTGCGTAAAGGGCAGAGTCCTTGATGTTGCAGTAGATATTCGCAAGGGGTCACCAACTTATGGTAAGCATGTGGCAGTAGAATTGACTGAAGACAATCATCGCCAGTTCTTCATTCCAAAGGGCTTTGCTCATGGATTCGCAGTTCTCTCAGAAACAGCCGTCTTCCAATACAAGTGTGATAACTTCTATCATCCAGAGGCAGATGGAGGTATCAGCATCCTCGACAACACTCTCGGTATCGATTGGAAAATCCCAACAGAGCATGCCAATCTCTCAGAGAAAGATACCAAACACGACTTGCTAAAGGACTTCGATAGTCCTTTCGTCATCAACATAGATTTATACAAATGAATACAAAACAGCAAATAGCACAGCAACGTGCTAATTTGGCGATAGCTGAATTCTTGAATGAATTGTTTACTCCTCCGTATGTTATTAGTGAGTCAACTTTTGATGAAACGAAGGAATCTGCGGTGGAGTGTGCCAAACAGAATGTTGATGCCGCATCTCTTACTGAAAGAGAGAAAGAGGTAGCGAAGGGGGCTGTAGAACTATTTGCTAATGATGTAGCACGTAAGTTTAAGGTTGCTATGAAACAATCTGGTAAGATTGTGTGAATACCCCTTTTGATCTTATAGCTTCTGTTGCTACTCTGATATGTTTTGCTATTACTTGTTCTTTGACATGGTAGTGGCGGGAAGACAAGATTATCCTGACATGACGAAGGCGTAACTACTCAGCACCCCTATGGGCATGAGTAGTTACTTGAAAAGATAGTATAAGGTAGAATCGATAACCGGTTGATATTTAAATTTATATAGAAGTATCAGCCGGTATTGGTGTTTTCTGAAAGACAGAAAATCTTGAATAAAAAAGGCTTTTTAACACACGGAATTTGCTTGTTAAAAACATTTTTTGTACTTTTGCAAAATCCATTAAATCTCTTACGTAGAGATTCAGATTGGATGAAATGAATTGAGAACTCAATATGGCTTTCATTTAAGCAGAATGTTTATGACACATAGTTTATTAAACATGGGGCACTTTGCATCATGTATGTGGAAGGCTGAAAGACATAATAGTATTGAAGATTAGTGGAAGTTAGTCTATTGGTTTTTCAATGCTGTGGTACATATCACACCCCCAATAATCCGGGAAGCGAATTCTTTCCAGGAGAAACCGAGGTATATCCTGCAGCCAACCCCTATTTTGGCGGTTTGCCAGATAAGTGTTTCCAGTCGAGGATGCAGTTGTCGTCAAGTATGTCAATATCTGCCCTGCCTTACTTTTGTCGAAACATGCAAGCTGATGGCAAAGGCACCGCTAGATTTCTTTAGAGGTTTCTTAGACATGGTAGTGGCGGGAAGACAAGATTATCCTGACATGGCGAAGGCTCTCTTATGTTAATCATAGATAAAAATCGAAAAAGTTCAATTCTTGGAAATATGCTTTACCCCCAGTAAACACTGGGGGCAGAGCTATATTGCTATAGGGGTTGGATGCTTACGAAAAAGATCCTGGTAGAACGCTTGTCCAGATTGGATGATGTATTGTCGGATGTGGAAGATCTTAAGAAGAACTTGGTTTCTGAGGTTAAGAAACGTAAGGCTGCTGAACGCAAGGTTGCTGACCTTACTGCCAAACTGAAGTTTGCCGACAAGAACCGCTTCGGTGACAAGAGACAGAAAGTAAAGAAGGCAAAATCAACAAAAGCAGAAGAGTCAGATTGTGGTAAAGACGAGGATGATTTTGATAGTACTTCGGATTGGCAACATGCCAACATTTTCGATAAGTGAGAATAATGAAAGTTTACTTTTAAATTGTCGAGCGAAGAAAATGTATGAAATAGTTGATAAATGAGTAAAATTTTTAACATCTCAATATATAGGCACTTGCAAAAGTGCCTATACAAAGGGCTATGCCCTAAATTGAGTACTAACCATACTTTTTATGTCGCGAATCAAGGAATATCTGATGGATGTCGAGGAGGGGCAAATCATTCCTGGGGAGTTACAGGAGAAGAAAGTTTGTTCTGACCATTTTGCTGATAAGACACTTCGGGCGATTATTGCTAAGGAGGGGCATCGAGGTAGGTGTAGCTATTGTGGTGAACGAAGGTCTGTAATGGATATGCCTGACTTTATAAGGATGGTTAGAGGTAAACTGGAATCTGAGTTTGAGAATGTTGATAATGCTTGTTTGCCTACTGAGCGTTCATACTTTGACGACGATGACGAGAAACTGCCTGGACTCACTCGATTTCATGGATATACCGCTCCTTCCAACTGTGACATGTTCGATGACACTGAGGATGTTGTGAGTGAAGTGCTGGAGATAACTGGACCTGACGGTCTCTGGAACGATGTTGTTGAAGCGTTACCCCAACAGGCGTGGATTTCAAAAGACCCATTTGTGGCTTCACTTGATGAAGAACTGAACATTAGGTGGAAGCACTTTGCTGACATGGTGAAGCACAAGCAACGCTTTACCTTTCTAGCCAATAAAGAGTTTGACGGGCATCCTTCGGAGTATGATAATGGATTGTATGACATTCTTACAGAACTTGGCACAATGATTCATCGTTTTGATGTTTGCAAGAACATTGATGAAAATACGAGCATATACAGGGCACGTCCTATTGTAAAAGATACATCATTGATATTTGATGAGATAACCTGTCCGCCAGATGTGTATGCTAGGCAAAACAGGATGAGTCCTGCTGGTATCTCTATGTTTTATGGGGCTTTTGATGAGGAAACGGCAAGGAGGGAGAGTACGCCATCTACAGGTCATGACGGGAAAGGACGATTTCTGATAGGACAGTTTAGACAAAAACGACTATTGCTTCTGATAGACCTCACGTCGTTGCCTCGCCCATCATTCTGGCATCAAAATCGTGGATACCGTGAGGCGTTGGCTTTCATGCATATTTTTCACAAGGAGATAACCAAAAAGATTATTCCAGATGACAGAATCCATACAGAGTATATCCCATCGCAAGTGTTTACAGAATATCTACGCTACATGTTCAAGTTGGAAGGTGAAATTAGTGTGGATGGCTTGATATATAAAAGCAGCGTGAATGGAGAAAAGTGTGTGGTGCTTTTCTGCAACCAGAAGGAGAGCCGGAAAATGTTGGAATTAGTGGACGTAAAAGATATAACGATATGAGCAATAATACAGATGCCAGTGGCGTAATAGCTGGATTTGTCTATCAGATTTTCTATTTCTTGTATCGGCTGTTGAAGATACAAGACGGAGAAACCGTGTCATTGGAGAAAATTGATGATGTGGGGGCAGAAGGAGGAGGGAAGCTAACCTACTACCAACTGAAACATAGCATTAACTCAAAACCTTCTGCAGTCAAACGAATGACAGACAGGGACAATGACCTATGGAAAACATTGAACATGTGGGTGAGCAACGTGAGGAAGAAGGGTGACGATGAAAGCCAGCGACAGTGGATAGAGGAAAGTGAATTTGTGCTCATCTCCAACAAAACTGCGGAGAACAACCGGCTATACGAGTTAATCAAAGCATATAAGACAGAAGAGAGCAAGTGGAGTGAATTGGAACAATATCTGAGCGAGCAGGCTGCGAAGGAGCCAAAAGAAGGAAACGCAAGGAAAGATAAGAATATTTACTCTTATACGAAGAATGTCAATGATTATGATCTGAAGAAGGAATTACTGAGGCATGTGACAATAGAGTTTGAAAGCGACGAAGAGCTTGAGGCAAAGGTCAATAGCGAGCTGCAATATGGCAAGTTTATACCAGAGAAACGGGTCAATGATATGCGATTAATGCTAAAAGGATTGCTGATGGAAAAGATACTGAAACAAGAAGCGGAATATACCAAGGAAAGTTTTGCAGGAGAGTTTGGCCCGTTGTTTAACGACATGCGAATTCGCAAATTTATACCTTTGAACAGGGAAGTGGTGTTGCCAGAGCAACCGATGGAGCAGACGTTTGTAAAACAATTGCAGGGAGTGGATGCGCCAAGAAGCCACGTTTTACAAGAGGTGATAAGGATGACGGAACAAAAGTTGGCTTTTGAGAATGACTATAACGCAGCAAATAAGATGTCAGGGATACATGACCAGAGACAGTTTGAACAGGACTTGCATACAGAATGGAGAAACATATTTGATGATTACAATGGAGACCTGACTTCTATGTCGGACGAGGAGGATAAGAGGCAAGCTGGCAAAATGGTTCTGAAAGAGGTGAAGAAAGTTAAGCTGAAATATGGCCAAGAGGACATAGGGCCAACAGAATCGAATGGTTGTTTCTATCATTTTTCGGATGGTAAGGAGCCACAGATTGGCTGGCGTTGTGATTGGGAATCTTTATATGACGGAAAAGAATGGACTACAGATTGAATAATGAAGGTATTGTTGCATGTGTGGCCGCACAAGTTGTATGCTGTGGCTTCCGAAAAGTGTCAGAAGTAGTGGCTGTTACTAATCTGCTGATGCATGAGAACAAGAGAAATGAAGTAAAAAATATGGTGAGCAATAAGAATTTGGGAGCAATAATGAACAGAATAGATGGTGGACTTCTGACCATTACAATGAATAGCCTGGCGTTGATGGTAATGGGAGGCTGCATAAGATATGATGACGGCAAACTGACACTTACACATGCAGGAGAAAACTTGTGTATGCAGATAAAAGACGGGCGATGCCATAAACTAAATCAGATATTAAAAGACATACCAAACATTATCCGCAAAATAGAGACGATGGGTGGTATAAATTTGGATAATAGATACATTATAACAGCATGAACTTTTATATCAAGAAAATAAAGTTGTGGTTTAAAACCCACAATCAACCGAAGGAATACACCTTTGAGAAGAACAAGGTAAACGTGGTTACTGGAGACTCTTCAACAGGAAAGTCTTCTATACTGCGAGTTATAGACTATTGTCTGCTTTCGAGAGAATCGGCCATCGTAGAAGATGTGATTAATGAAAATGTGGCTTGGTATGGGTTGGCATTCAATTTGAACGGACATGATTATGTGGTTGCTCGTAAAGCTCCGACAAATGGCAGGATAAACTCAGACATTTATTGGGCATCAGATACAGACGAGATGCCAAGCGATGAAGTGCCCAAACCCTCGCAAGGAATAAGTAGAGCAGAGCTGCAAGACTTCCTGAGCAGGGAAATGAAGATACCTATAGTGAAATTAGAAGAGGAAAGGCAGACGCTGACACCTTCGTTCAGGGAAATGATGATGCTAAACTATCTGACGGAGGATATTATAGCAACTTCTGGAACATATTTCGACACACAGCTTAATACCGATGTAAGGTTGGAGCCTTTCGTGATAAAGTTGTTGAGGATGGGACTTGGGACTGACGAGCAAAGAGAACAGGACCTTCTGGTGAAGATTGCTGAATTAGAAAAGAAGATAAAAGCAGAAGAAGGATGCAAAAAGCGAGATAGAAAGAATCAGGAGCAATATGAGAAAAATCTGAAGGCCATAAAAGATAGAGCATTAGAAATCGGTTTGATAAGCGATGAATTTATTTCGCAGGATAAATTGATTGCTCTGGTGAATGAGAAAGTTGCAGAGTTTGATAGACTGAAGAGGAGTTACAGGAAGTTGGACGAAATGGCATCACTATATAATGAACGGAGAGAAATAAGGGGGCAATTGATAGGAATCAGGAATCTGAGGAGAGAGTATCGTAGAGCAGTGGAATACGCAAAAGAATTGGAAGATAGTCTTATGCCTATAGAGTATCTGAAAGTAAACCTTAATACTTCACTGTTGGGTGAGGAAGCTATGGCGTTGTACAGCTCGCTTGACGAAGCTTATAGGCAAGCTAAGGCCAATCCAAAGATGACCGAAGAACTGCCCAAAGACTATGAGGATGAATATAAAAGACTAAAGGCGCGTGAGCAACGTGTGAATAGGGACATAGAGGAGCGCAATAAGATAGCGACAACGTTCTTTGATCCGAATGTGCTGATAAAATATATGACGATGAGCACTGACCTGAAGAGTCTGAAACAGAAGCCCCAAAGATATTCGGGAGATGTGGCTCTGAATAAAATGCGAGATGAATTAGAACAACTGAAGCGTGATTTGGAAATAGTTCTCCGTAAAAATAAGGAGAATGCAAACAAATATCTTGAAGACGTACAGTCGTATTATGAGCAACAGGATGGAATGTCCACCTCGTACAGAGGTTGCGAAGTGAAGTTCAGTGAATCATGGCGGCGGCTGGAACTATACAAGAATGGGGAGTTCTTCCCGATAAAGAATGTCGGTAGCAAGTCTAACTATATGTTTATGCACCTATGTTACTATTTGGGACTTCATCAGTATCTTTGTAGCTTAAATAACTCCATCGTCCCGAACTTCCTGTTTATAGACCAGCCAAGTATTCCTTTCTATGGAAACAATAGGAGAAGGGCTATGCAAAAGCCGGGAGATCTGACCGTGAAGAATAAGGACGATGAAAGCAAGTTGAAAGAAGCCTTTCGCCTAATAGATAGTTTCATGAAACAGAATATTGGCGGAGGCTCGGAATTTCAGATAATCTTGATAGAGCATGCAGACCCAAGCTATTGGGAAGATTTGAAATATTTTGAGACCAGATATGTATTTACAGAGGATAGAGACTATGGTCTTATCCCCGAATATGTTGCACCACTGACATGATAAAAGTAAAAGAAATCAAGAAAGCCACCATACAAGTGGTTGGAAATAAGACCCGTGGCGAAGGATTGTCTGCTGCTACGACATTGGCGGATGTCAGCGGTAGCAGTGAGTTCTTAACAAGGCTGATAGAGAAATCGTTCACTATGGACGATTTGAAATGTTTCAGTTATATAGAATCGGTGGAACTTAACCCCGTGTATAAGTTCATTTCGAAGATGTTTGATGACGAAGAGGCATTTCTGAAACAGTCCGTAAACATAGCAACATACCTTTATGACCAGAGCATACATCCCAACATAAGAAGTGGGGAACTTTATGTATTATTGTTGAAGTGTGAATACAAGAAAGAGACTGTGGAGGCCATTGCCATCTTGAAGTCGGAAAAGAAAGACCCATTCTTGGCAACAGACAATGACGGTCGCTCCATTTCCGTCAGAACTGTTTACGGAACTGGCATGAAGGGACTGGACAAGGGTTGTTTGGTACTGAACATGGATAGGGCTAATGGCTATATAGTCGGTACTGTGGATAATACCAACAATGGCAACGATGCGCAGTATTGGACTGATAACTTCTTGCATGTAAGCGATTGTATGGATGACTATCACGAGACTGTGAAACTGATGGATTTGTGCATGGGCTTCGTTCAGCAAATAGGCGATAAATCGGCAGAGGACAGAGCGATTTTGGGAACGAAAACATCAGAGCTGTTGAAGAAAGGTGAGGCTTTAAGGATGAGCGATTTAGCAGAGATTCTATGCCAGACAGATGAACAGAAGCAAGAATTTGACACATACAAGCAGGCTTATGAAGAAGAGCATGGAGGGTTTAAAGAAGAACTTAACATCGTTGCAAAAGCAACCAGTAGAAAACCTGTGCATCGAATGAACACCCTTAAAGTCGGAAAAGACTTCGAGGTAAAAGTGCTGAATCCGAGAGCAAGAATTGAACATGGAAGAGATGATAGTACGGGTGAACCATACTATACATTATATTATAAGGAGTAATTCTTTTCTCTAATGGATTACAACAAGGCAATAGAAAGTATCTGCTACAAATTCGGTCAGGCAGTAACGGAGTTTGAGGTGTTCCGCTGGCTCAGAAACTTTGATGAGTCAGAATGGACTATGGCCCTGGATGTGCTGGACAAGGTGGTTTACTATCCTTCGGACAGGATAGATGAGAACTTGGGAAACAGGGGGACAGGTTCCTGTTTCAGATAAAATGTAATACGTAATATCGAGTTAATGGTAAGGCAATCCAGACAACCTTCAGAAACTGGGATATATCACGTGATGATGCTTGGTAAAAATCATCAAAACATTTTTGAGGAGCATGAGGACTATTATCAGTTCCTCAATACCTTTGACATGATGGCTCAGTCATATGAGCCTGATGGCACGCCATTAGGACGTAACTATTTATATGCTTACTGCCTGATGTCGAATCATATCCATCTGCTCATTCGTGAACGCGAGATATCATATAATAAACTGAATGACCACGTGAATACTCCTTTGTCTGATGATGTTGCATGCCTTGATATAGAAGATACATCGAAAGTTCGTCCTTCGGATAATCAGGTAATGTTACTGATTAAAGAAAAGACTGGCGTAACGAATAGCAGTGCCTTTCAGCAATTGCATGAAGAAACAAAATGGTCGGTTTTGATTGAATTGAAGGGTATGAGAGCATTACTTCGCCAATTGGAGAGATTGACCGGAATCGGGAAAAGTATGATATTTCGTATGTGATGAAATAGAAACCTGTCCCTGTGTTTCCTGCTCATGCGCTATCTGCTCACAGCCCCCATGGCCATAGCCATATGTATAGCTGTGCAGCATGTGATGAAAAGAGTGTGCCCCGGTGTGTCGAGGGTGCTCACGGGAAGTAGATAATAATAATGTTTGTAGAGCCATATGGAGCTTTTTATCATACTAATTAAAAGAGATTATAATAAAATATGAACGAGCGATTAATAGTAAATAACTTCGGTCCTGTCAAGAAACTTGATATTAGGTTTAAGAAGGTAACACTCTTTATCGGAGACCAAGGTACCGGGAAAAGTTGTGTGGCAAAATTGTTCTCTATGTTTAAATGGTTGGAGAAGGATTTGCTCATGAAGCGCCACACAGTGAGTTATTATCTCAAGGATGATAAGTTTGCTACAGTGCTTTGTCCTTATCATAGAATAGAGTCCTTCATCAAAGACAATACAGAGATCCGTTACGAAGGCGAATTGTTCACATTTGGGTATAGCAACAGAACGCTGCAGATAGAAGACAATCATTCAGAGAATGTGCATCTCAGTAAGGTAATATATGTTCCGGCAGAACGTTCTATCCTTAGCGTTGCCGAGAACAGACAACGACTCATCAAAGAGTTGCCCGATTCGTGTGCAACGTTTAGCGAAGAACTGAACAACGCAAAGGATGCCTACAGAACTGGCTACGACTTGCCGTTTGGCAACCTGCATTATAAGTACAGCAGCCTCAATAATGTCAGCTATATCTGGGGTGATGAGTATGCCGATGATCCCGTTCTTCTTCGCAATGCATCAAGTGGTATTCAATCTGCTTTGCCATTATGTCTGGTATCCGACTATTTGAGCGAAAAGGTACGTTTGCAGGAAGATGTCAAGCTTTCTCCCAAAGAGCAAAAAAAGTTTGATGAAGAAGTGGCCGAGATTATGAATAATGATAACTACTCCAAAAGCGTTCGGGAAAGTCGGCTCAAATTGTTGTCCGCCAAGACTTCCTATGGTAGTTTCATCAATGTGGTAGAGGAACCTGAATTGAATCTCTTTCCACAGTCACAGATGGATGTGATTTGTCGTCTTGCAGCCGATAATGCTACATCGGCACGTAACATGATGGTACTCACTACACATAGTCCCTATATGCTGGCTATTATCAACACATTGATACTGGCAGGCAAAACATGTGACTTGGGTGATGAAGAGATTAGCAAGTCGGTTGAAAAAGTACTCCCTCACAAATGCCATGTTTCTTCAAGCGATGTAGTAGCATATAGGCTCTCGATAGGCAATGAGCCCTATTGCAGAAGCATCATAGATCAACATACATCCATGATTGGGACGAACGACTTGGATTCAGCTTCGGATATTATCATGCGTAAGTTCAACACAATCTATAGACTCTATGGCAAAGCTAAAAAGTAATACCGATCCGGAACCTTTGGTTATAAGTCGGTTGAAGGTTGTTGCAGCTCTAAAAACATGTGGCAATGAGGCTGCTGTCAACAACTTGGATTACTCGAAGGCCATAGATTTATACGCCTACGATACAAACCACGGATATACCGAATGGGAAGATCAACTGCCGGTCAATTACATCAAAGCTTTTCATCTGATGAATACCCCTCAGAAAGAAGTTGTCCTATTGCCTTTAGACAACTGTATCGTCAAGGATGCACATCTCATAACAGGTGGTATCACAGACTGCGCATTCATGACAAATGACGAGCTTCTGTTTGTAGAATTCAAAACTAACGCTACCAGCACATCCAAGAGAGCCTTGAAAGGCAACTCTCGGAAAGCGTGTAAACAACTCTGGCACACCTATGAGAGTATATTGAAACCGAAGTTTGCTGCGCAAGGCATTGATTTGGGTAATGAAGTAGAAGTAGAGTTCTATATTGTATTTGACTCTGCATTGAATGTAACAGCAGCCCGTGCGTCATTTATGAATCAAATGACAAACTTCCAAAATGTGCATAATCATCTGCTGTTCTTCGCAAATGAACGAGTGGTGGAGTAAAATTACCACACAACTGATGTCATATGAGCCTGATGGCACGCCATTAGGACGTAACTATATATTATATGCTTACTGCCTGATGTCGAATCATATCCATCTGCTCATTCGTGAACGCGAGATATCATATAATAAACTGAATGACCACGTGAATACTCCTTTGTCTGATGATGTTGCATGCCTTGATATAGAAGATACATCGAAAGTTCGTCCTTCGGATAATCAGGTAATGTTACTGATTAAAGAAAAGACTGGCGTAACGAATAGCAGTGCCTTTCAGCAATTGCATGAAGAAACAAAATGGTCGGTTTTGATTGAATTGAAGGGTATGAGAGCATTACTTCGCCAATTGGAGAGATTGACCGGAATCGGGAAAAGTATGGCTACTCTGTGTATCGCCTCACTTATATGAGTGGTGTAGTTCCTCCGTTGTCCATTACCAAGGAGGTTCTTTACATCAACAGGGAGTTTGTCAATACGATGATAGACATATACAACGAGTTGATGCACAACCCACCTTTCCCTGGTTGGAAAGATGGACTGGAAGAATTATGGAACTGAGTTAAGCAGGAAATTCTTTGTAGCCTATGGTAAGGAATCGCTCAACATACAGGAATTCAACGTTTGATATACCATCGAACCGCAATTTGTGGCTGACATTGGGGCAGTATGACGCTCTGGTCGAATACCAAGAGGTTGCCAGTAGATATTATCTTGGAACTTTTGATGCTAAGAAAGAATCCTTTGACTCCTTTCTCAGTCGCACTTCTATTGTTACAGGTGTGAGGTTAAATAACATAAGTCTTGCAAATTTTAGGGAGAAACAATTTCAGGGCTATCTTGTGTTCCCGAATGCAAGTTTCGATGATTTCATTACTGATTTCGTCGATGATGTAAAGTTCTTAATAGATCCAGCTTTCTCGTTAAGCAAAATAGATGGTTCAAAGTTTGATAAACTTGTGGACGCACTTTTGCAAATTGGGATAAGTCCTTCGATTGAGAAGTTCAAGAAAGAACTGTATGACTATTACAGGTTGTTGCGTAATGACGTGGCGCATAGCTTGAATCAAAACTACGAGAAGGAATATAAAACTCTCGACAAGAAAGCTATTGCTGCTTTTTATACGACTCTTAGCGAACCAAAGGAAAAATCAAAGTTGTCGTTTGATGATTTCATACTGTGTACAGCAAATATTAAAAATATTGCAGCTCTTCTGCCATTAGCCTATTACCCAATATTAATTGGGAGCAGTTAGTGCTTAACAACAGGGAGCAATTGATTCCAAAATATGAAAGATTCGTTCACGGAGGTGGGACTAAAAGACTCCAAACTTACGTGTTAAACTGCATAAGAACACTTTACGGATACACACTCGATGAATTGACGATAAACAAAATAATCGGCTCATTAGAATAGATGGTAGTTCATCCCCCTTCAGGATAGGCACATAATCGTGGCTATGCTGAAGGGGAAGGCAGAAGTTCGAATCTTCTATGAGTCACTTATAGTTTAATAAAATGGAAGAAGCTATAGTAAATAATACGCAGGAGCGTGAAGATGACCTGTTAACGGAGCAGCAGGACATTTTCTCTTATTATCGTCGTCTTAGGAGTAATCTCTTCTCAGACACGGAAGTTGCGTATGAGACTAAACTAACTCCTGAACTCTTCGACCTGAAATTGCAACAGCTCTCTCAGGATAAGAAGCAATCAGAGTTTGAGAACTTTGTTCTGGTGCTGGCAGCGCGACTTGTGACTCCCAACATTAAGCCACAAACTGGCCCCGATGGAGGAGGTGATGGAAAGGTGGATGGTGAGACATACCCTGTTGACAAGGCAATATCTGACAGGTGGTGGGTGTCTGAAGGCAGTACAGGCGACCAGAAATGGGCGATAGCCATCAGTGTACAGAAGAACTGGAAGAGCAAGATTGAGGGTGATGTCAAGAAAGCCGTAGAGACTGGACGTGGCTATACGAAGGTGCTGTTTTTCTCCAGCCAGAAAATCAAGTCAAGTAAACGTCAGGAGGTAGAGGATGAACTTTCGAAACAATACGGGGTGGCAGTGAGTATCTTTGATGGGAAGTGGTGTTCGTTTGCAGCGTTTGAACAAGGCTGTTATGACGTTGCCACTGAGAAACTGAATTTTTCGGAAGAATACAGGAGAAAAACCGTTAAAGTAGGTCCCCAAGATAAGCGCAGAAAAGAAGAACTCGAAAAGTTAGAGAACGACTTGTTGTCACGACAAGTGGAAAGTCTCGATACAGACTATATTGATGACCTGCTCCAGACCTGTCTGTTAAGCAGAGGTCTGGAACGCCCGCGAATGGAGACCGAAGGACGTTTCAACCATGCGCAGCGAGAAGCAGAGGCACATGGTTCACCTGTGCAGCTGTTCAATATAACCTATAATCATGCTTGGACATCGTTTTTCTGGTTCCACGATGTAAATGCTATGTATGCAGATTATCTGAAGTTAAAGGAATTTACAAAGACGCACACAACTGTGCATACTATAGAACTGATGACCAATATCCTCACGAATTTGGAAAATGCGGCGGGCGTTGGCTTATTCGATTCCGAAAAGTTTTGTGAGGAAGTTAAGGATTTAAAGACGATAAAGGAGCGAGAAGATCTTTCGCAGGCGAGCCGTCTGTTTCTTGAACTCTTCTTCACAGAACATAGGTTACTCCAATTGTTACACTATACGCAAGACCCAACGTCAGAGTTAAAGAAACTGTCAGAGTTGATTGAGGCATGTGCCAACTATCCAGACATTAGTTTTAATGCTCAGATAACTATCGTAGAGATAATGGGACGAGTTATAGATGACAACGATGAATATGAGAAGCTTATCGACAAGATTTCAGAGATTTCGTCTCAGCGCAAATCAGAGGTTGAGGGTGCCTTAATACATTTCAATCGTGCACAGACCTTGATAGCCAAACAACAATACAAGCCTGTGGTGAAACATTTAGGGCACTGTGTACAGGCATTTCAGAAAGAAGGCTATGAGTCCGAACTGGTTAAAACATACGGCTATATGGGCATAGCTCTTTATAATCTTGAACTTCCATATAGTGGAAAGGCATATCTGGTTAAGGCTGCATCAATACTGGTCAAGGAGTTTTTCACTAAGGGAACTATCAGTCATCTGCTGATTACTGTATTGTGGAAACTCTGTGAAATAGAGCTGATGATAGGCCGACTGGTGATGTATCTCAACTGGCGAGAACTGCTGTTTGTCATTGCTCATAATGGTCAAGAATTTGAGCGTAAAGATTTTGTTGAGAAAGATGTACTGTTCGATGGAGGTTGGGCTTGTCATTTTGCGGCAGCAGACCTTACGAGAGAAACTATTTGCATCTTGCCTGACATTTTTGCACGTTGCGATATGCCCATTTCAGAAAACTATCTGAAGTATGCTTTAGGGTACGAAGACTCTGTAGATGAGCAGTATACTCATCTTGTCAAAGATGATTGGAATAGTTTGCTTAGGCAGCAACCTATACACAAGCAGTTCCTAAACTCTCTAAATATAGCGGAAGAAGGGCAGACTTCTATCAGCACCCTGGCAAAGGGCTGTCGTTTCACTGTAAGTTATGAGAATTCAGTTAGGAACCAAATGGTTGCTGAGACATTTTTAGCAACTGTGGAAACACTGCTTGCCACTTTTGACACACTGGAACTTGTGGTGATGAGCCAGGAGATTCAGGTGAAAATTGTCTTAACTGATGGACAATCAGAACTGGAAAGAGGAGAAAACGGAACAAAATATGTGTTCAAAGTGAACCACAACTCTCTTGATGGAGAAACATATTGGCGTTGCTTTGCCTTCTTTATGGCATGTTTCATGTCCATTAATTCAGTATCAAACACAGATGTAGGAGAGTTGGTGGCTCAGCGACACGAAAAAGAAAAGTTGATGGACAGGGTGACTGCTATGATGGAACTGAACAACTCAGTGTATAATGTGCTTGGTGATAAGTTCAAGTATTCTGTTCGTCAATGGCAAAATGCAAATGACAGATCCTATGTTTGTAAGTCTGATGCAATGGGTGAAGCCTATACAGATCAGAACTCACATACAGAACAGTGTGGTGTACAGACTTTTTGCATCTCGAGCACTATGGAATGGTGGGAAGAAGCAGGATGGACGTGTGTGTGCTTCATGTACGACCGATGGTTCGCTGCTCCACCTATAGTGGGCCTGGCATTCAAGAACTTGGAGGCTGGCAGAAAAATCATCCATGAATGGAAAGAAAAAATAGCAAAGGGTGAATCAAGTATAGAACTGCATCTGATAAGAGGCATTGACAAGTCGCATCCCTCATGGTATAGAGCTTGTGTTACTCCAGAGGTACCTTTTGATAAGATTACAGTAGGTCGATATGTCGCTGTGATGTGCCGGAAACATACAATGACCCCAAAAGACACGTCGAATCTTGATAATTTTGAACGGGTATATTCTCAATTTAACAAATGCCAGCTGGTGGCAGTTGAAATTGACGACCAGATGCATGTTAACATGAAAATCGATTTTAGCGAGGCCATTGAGCTTAAAAGGGTCATCATTACTGATGCATGGAAAGTATCGGCACACGAACCTACGAGAAATGCATTAGAGTGGGACGATGACCCTATCATTCCAGAGTCAGAGACCACTACAGCCCCTGTCATTGAATTATTGAAAAACTTGCGTGAAGTTCATAATAAGACAGGGGAGGGTAATTAGTTAGGAGATGAACGATTATGAAAACCTGTTTAGGAAAGAAGAAAACAAATTCGTTTGCGGATGTGCTGAAGGGCAGAAGGACGGTAATGACTGATTTTGTAAGCTACGCCACAAGCAGGTACTGTCTTGATGAAGAACAGACAAAACTACTTACAGAGTTCCACAAGCATGTGTGGAAGGATTGCAAGATAGAAACTGTTGGGCAACTGACCGAATATGAGAACCTATATCTGCAGTATTCTGAAAAGTTTGACTTTGTCTATGATACAGAGGTCGATGAGTTTGGATTTGTGGATATGAATGATGGTAAAGCGTGCTTACTCTCCAAAGGAAGGTTTGAACAGTTATCAAAGAATCTGAGTACAAGCGAATTTGCAACGAAAAGCTGAGAGTATGGGCTTTCGGACTTGGAAATTGTGGTCTTACTTAGTTTTCTTGCGGATATACTAACCTCGGCTACCAGAACCGTCGTTCTGACCATCTTGCCGCAATGTGGCAGATTGTCAACTGGGATGTTGTTGAACAACGGAATAATTAATAAATACATGGAACTGCATGAGAAAATCTCAATGGAAAATATAGATAAAATAGAGAAGATATTTAATGTAGAATATTCTGATACTGTTAAGTATGCAGTACGTTATGGTTACAATTATCGAATAGAGGCAGAGCAGAAGCATAATTCCTATTCCCATGCTTGTTTACCAGATACATCTGCAATTCTTCTATGGCTTGGTCAAAAAGTAATTGACGGAGTTATATGGGATTTATTCAAAGTAGCTGCAAAAAAGCTTTATGAGAAGTTTGTCAAGTCCAATAGTTATCTTTCGGAAGAACTCAGTAAGTTCCTGTCAGATGAACAAGACCTCAAAAGATTCTATACTTACGTAAAAGAATTCAATGAGCAGAACATGACCGTAACAGAGGAACAGTTCAAATATATTCGAGAAGAAATAATTGCAGATTTCTTTGGAAAGGAATGTGGAAAGATATATGAGCAAGAACATCGCCTACCTACAATCCAAGAATATATGAGGATTAACCGTGAGGCTTTAGTTCATGCAGATAAACTTATGGTGCTTCAGAATTAGGGCGTTAAATTCTGCGAAGGAATTATCTAAAATAGTCTCTATTAATGGGATTAATACTGATTCATTCTGTCCATAGAAGATTCATCAAGTTGTTAAAGAGCCAGGTTGTCAAAGGGACTCCGATACTATTAACACAGTCTGATATGGACGAATACAAGAATTTAGTTCATAGTACTACTCTTAAAATAGATAGACATAGAGGATTTACAGGCTAACACTTCATACATTAAGTCGCACGACTGAAGAGACAAGGAAGGCTGGTGTAAAATGTGTCATAGACACAGAAACAATAAGTATTTTTTAAAAAGCTCTTGCATATGCAGAAAGGCGAGGCTTGTGTCAAACAATCATGGGTTCTCTTGTATGGTATTGTAGAAAATATAAGTTGCTCAAACAAACGTGATAGTGTATGATAAGAAAATTAAACCATTAGCCCCGAGCCAAATGTGAGGGCACTGAAGGGGGCGTAAAGACTATTGAAGGTAGGTTTTCGAAAATCTTTAATATTAAAGAACAAGATTTATGAATAATTCCAACGACATACAAATAATAATCATGGCTGGCGGGTAGGCAGCCGCTTCTGGCCAATGTCAACCCCCGATTACCCAAAGCAGTTCATTGATGTGATGGGTGTGGGCCGTTCCCTCATTCAATTAACTGTAGATAGATTGAAGCCAATCTGTCCTGTCACCCTGGTCATCAATACCTTGGAGTATCAGCGAGTGCTCAGCAAGGCATTGAGCTATACTTCCGATAAGAACGCCATAGTTACTATCGGTAACAAGCCAAGCCGTCCGGAAACTGGCTATGGCTATATCGCCGCAGCGTAGGTAAGGGCATCCGATTGTATGAATGCAAGAACTGCGTAGTTCATGCAGCCGATGAAAGTAAGGTGGTAATTCAAGGCTTGGATGGCTATAGCTTAGTTAGAAGAATGGGCAACTGCTTGTTTGTTCTTTGAAAGAGAAACTGAGAATCAATGATTTTAAGAAATAAACTTCAGTTTAAGCAAAGAAATGAATCATGAAAGGATTACTTGTTTTATCGTATGTTTTCCTATATAAACTTGTTTTCTAAGTGCATTAATTGATACAATTTAGCGTTATGATAGCAAAAGAATATTGTATAGCCTTTTTTGAAGGCTACTTCTACGCCCAATTAGGCGAGAAGCTTACCAATGGCAAAGTGACAGAACATACACTGGACTTAGCTAAGGAAACGGCTCAAACCTTTATCGTGCAGCAGATAGCCTATTCCGGTTTTGATGAAAAGCAAAAACAGGTGATGAAAGAAAACGTTCATGAATGGGCTGATACGGTGAAGCAGGGTTTCAAGAAACGTTTGCGTGAGAGCGGCAGATTGATAGAATCTTGATGATGCGCCAGCCGACAAATAATCGCAACTCTGTTGCGTAAACAAATATCGGCAGCCTTTTAGGGCACAGGCTCCGCTGACGATACCAAAATTCTGACGGAGGCTATAGCGCAGCCAGCTACATTCAAAGAAATAGCATCACCTCACATTTGCTATTCATATGGGAGACTAAGTCTCGTATTCTTTTCTCAAAATACACAAACAATGCCGCCGTGCCAAGATGCTAAGTTATAACTTTGCCTTTTTTTTCAAAAATATCTGTGAAATATAACTAAAAAGTTTGCAGATAACGATATA
>ERZ1032113.55-NODE-55-length-34878-cov-10.013956_pt1 | contig 34878 bp, 13 predicted proteins | sample MGYA00518164_ERZ1032113 | MGnify/ENA primary metagenome ERZ1032113 (study PRJEB33719, sample SAMN04261305) | wastewater metagenome | biome: rural village; feature: human; material: feces | host: Homo sapiens | place: El Salvador | collected 2014-01-14 ... | reverse complement strand
GATTTTATTTATGGAGCACTTGGAATTCATCCTAGTGATGCCAATGATTATGATGAAAGTGTGAAGAATGAAATAATTAATTTATATAATAGTAATAAAAAGATTCAAGCTTATCTCCTTTTGTTATGTATTTTCTGCATTAAGTAATCGTTTATATTCCGTTGGTGTCATTCCATACTTCTCTACAAAGAGTCGATGGAAAGTCTGACGATTAGAGAATCCACTATCCAAAGCAATACCTTCTATAGTATATTCTTGGTTGCTACGTATAAGCTCTAACGAATGTTCAAGACGCAAGTTATTGACGAATGATACAAAACCTGTAGAATACTTTTGGAACAGAGCAGAGAACTGCTTCATGCTCATAGGTACTATAGATATTGCATCATCACGACTAAAGCCTGGTTTCAGATATAGCTTACGAGTTATTATCTCGTTGTATATCACCACAAACATCTTTCGGTCTTCGTCATCATCCTCGTTTTCATCAACCGCTATGGTATCTGTATGTTGACGAGTACGCTCGTTGTATAGCTTACGCAACTCCTCCATAGTTGCAAGATTTGCCCTATCTTTACGTCTTAGAATATTATTATATCTTATTGATATTGCCAACAGCAAACCAAGGGCTACTACAAGAATCGTTGCTAAAAGAATAACAATCTGGCTGGTCTCAGCCTTTTGTTCGTGCTTTATAAGCTGGAGTTGTATATCTCTATCGGCAAATACTTTCTTCACAGCTCTCACATAGTCTTTCTTCTCTCTTGCTCTAAGACTATCTGCCATAACCATATTTTCGTTAGCTGAAAAGGAAGCCTCCTTATACATATTAAGATGATAATAGCACTTAAACTCATTGCGGAGCAACACCTTATTATAATAATAGGTAATAATACTATGACACTCCTGCATATGCTTCTTCTTAATCTTTATACATCTAAGGGCTTCAGCATACTGTCCAGAGTTTACGAGATATGGTACAGCGAGGGCTATTCCATGATCTGTATTACCATATTTTGTTAGTCTCAACTTCTCATAGCATTTCTCAGCCTTCTTGGTTTCACCAGCACCATAATAAGCCTTCGAGCATGCTGCCATTAGTTCGGCTTCACGAATATCATTAAGACCTATGGTGGCAGAATCAGACTTTTTAAGATAGTCTAACAAAGCCAAGCATCGTGGAATTAACGAAACTGCCTTATCGTAAAAACGATTACTTGCATACACATCAACTTGCTTAGTCAAGGCATATAGCATATTGTTATAAGTATCCCATCTTGCGCTATCTTCAACAATAGTCTGGTATATCTCAATACTTTTGTTCAGATAGTCTAAAGCATCATTTAAGTTGTCTATCTCTGACTTTGCACTTCCTAAAGCCATATAGAAGAAAGCCACAGACTCTTTATCGTTTATTTTTTGTGCAAGTTCTATAGCTTCATTCGACTTGATTATCACTTCTGTATAATGGCTTTGCATATAATAGACAGTAACCAATACCTTCAGGCTATTGAGCAGAGCTAAGGTATCTACATTTTCAATTGCGTTGGAATAGCCTTTATTAGCACACTCCAAAGCTTTATTAGGGTTATCAAGTCCATAGAAATATGACATAGCCCTGAGGTTTTGTATTTCTTCTATAGGTATCAGCCTGTGTTGCTCTGCAGAATCAAGCATCTGCAGAGCTTTCTTTGGCTTATCAATATATATGGTCGCTATTTTCCGAAGAAGATTTACTTCCTTTTCTTTTGGAGTAGAAGACACTTGATGATTCTTATTTCTTACGCCACACGACGCCACAAATATTGCTAATAGTAAAAGCAGAATATATTCTGTTCCTTTGCGTAAAAGTCTCGTTTCTATCATTCCGTTTATTATTGTTAGTAGTTGACAAAATCATTCACTTATCATTATTCCACTAAGAACTTACCATCTGAGGTAACTCCAGCAACAGAAGTCTTTACCCTTGTATCTCTACTATTATTGTAGAGCGTGACGTTGAAGTTGCCTTCATCATCAGGCATGGCATTTGGGTTCCAATATAGTGTGCGACGATAGTCTTTCTTATTAGCAGGCTTAGCCTTTGAATAGTCTGGGGTATAGAACTGCTCAGGCTCTGCAAAGCCATCGAAGAGATATCTACGATCGCGATATGTATAGCGTGTGCCATCGTAAGGCAACAGCTGGTACATCATATTGATATCCTCGGTATTTAAGGCTTCTGTATGACGATCTTCGGGATTGCGAGGTTCGTAGTCGGTATAGAAGCGGAACTTATCCAAACGCTTTAGGTGCAAGTTTTTGAATACTAAAGCATTGCTCCTATTTTTTACATTATCAAGAAGACCTCTATAATTCTGATAGAATACATACCCATCATCGAAAAATGCCCGGATATTATAATCGCGAGATCTGTTCATGTTACCATATACTGTAAAACAAGCCACCTTTGGGAAAGTACCCATATTAGGCACACCCCATGACAAGCCACGATCGGTAGCTTCGTTATAAAGGTCGTAGGCATCGATGACATAGGCTGGCTTTGAGAAGTCGACATCTCTGCGACTACGACGCTTGGCATCTACCTTTACTGTTGATAATGTATGATCGTTTTCCATTTTCGATAATTCCTTTAAGGTTGCATCATCGAGTAAAAGGTTGCGCCACTCAGGCTGATGAGTTTGATACCATGAATAGGAATGAGCAAACACAGGGAAGAACAGCTCTTGCTTGACATAGTAATCTGGATAAGACTCTTCGTCGAAGCGATGTTTGTCCACACCTTTCTCCATAGACTTCTTCACGGAGTCTTTCTCGTTGTATGCCTTAACAAACAATACAGCCTTACCATAGAAAGGAGGCAAGTCGAAGAGGAAGCGACCATTATTAATAGTCTTCTGCACTCCGCCTGCTGTCATTCCGTCTTTAGTTATCTCTGCCTCCACAAGCACTTCCTTCTTCAATGTGCCATGGTTTACTCCGAGATATCCTCCTTCTACTTCAATTTCCGAATCAACATCATCCAAAGATGTTTCTGACTCTTCTTGCGATGCTTCAACACTCTCACCAGTCATATTAACAGCACCCTCACTAACAGCATCTTCTGCTTTTTTAATTGCATCGGCAGCAACACTAACTTTGTCATCAAGTCCTGCAACATCATCAAGAGTAAGCATATCTACTCCCAACATCTTGTTTACAGTACCTTCGTATGTGAGAGTTACCTCAGGTCGATATCTCAATATAGGCACACGCTTGTATCTACGCCAACCTTGCACCATGAGCAGGTTGTCGAGAGCTTTTCTATGTGCTTCATCATTACTTTCGAAATAATATGCTGGCGAAGCTACAAAACCTTTAAGGTCGGAACAGAGCAACATCTCTGTCATCATATTGCCATCATCATATGAAGTATCATCAGTACGGGCATCACGAACAGAGATAGCGAAAGGCATCTTTGGTTCTGCACCTTTTACCTCAAGACTTATTGGTTCGAATGGTTTATATTCCATCTTGTCGGTCTTCACGCTGACATTCTTCACATTATCATCATGATTAACGAAGAATAACCTTGATGCCAACACTTTTGCATCAGCATCAAGAAGCATGAGCTCATTAACACCCGAAGGCAACTTATCCATTGCCAAAGAAGCAGATGTAGCAGAGGTACGCTCAAATAGACATAGCTTGCCTCTACACATTACAGCGTATGCAGCCACGCTTACTCCCCTACTCGTCCACTTAGCTTCGCCTTTGTCTAATACCAAGGCAACACCCTCAGCCTGGGATTTAGGTAACTTAAAAGTCCACTCTTTATCATTCCATCTGAATGTTGCTTTCTGTCCATTAGGAGTAACGAGGAATGTTCCTCGTCCCATATAGGTAGGCTGAAGCTTTGTGCCATCATCAAGAGAGCCTGATATTTGCAAAGCTTGACCATCATTGTCACAGATATCGAAAGCTACTCTATTCTGCACACCTTCAAGAAGTGTTCCTCCTTCGGGATAGAATCTCACCTTCAACTTAGGTTTCTCAACAAACTCCACCTCCTGTTTTGGTCTGCCATACATATATTTTCCATCATAGTTGCCTTTCTTTTTAGGCTTACTGAAGATAGGAAGCACGCGCGAATACAAACCATCCCATTCTCGGAAGAAGTCATGAGCCATGTTGTTATTATAGAATAGGTGCTTATCGTCGAGGGTGTAATCACGATGCGTAACATTGAAGTTGAGCATCCAACGGGTATAAGCTCTAATCTCGTAATATCCGCTATATAGACTATCTTGAAGCGCAAACTGTCCACATGTTACTCCCTTATTACTTACAACAATGCGTTGGCGCTCTACCACAACGCCATCAGGAGACAACAATTCCACATATAGCAGCTTACTCATGTTGGTAGGTTTGTTATTATCTGCACGAAGCACGAAAGCTTTATACCATAGAGTGTCACCAACAAAATAGCAGTTATTATCAGTCTGTACATATACTTTCTCTTGCACTTGCATTTTGGTTTGCAACAGAGTCTGCAAACTATCCAAAGCATCGGCTTTAGCTGTGGTAAGAGATAGCATTGACAACATCATGCACAATAGGCATGACAACATATTGTTTGGTAATATAGATTTCATATTGGTAAGGTTTTGATAATAACTTCACAAAAGTAATAATAATAATTGAAAAAACGAAGAAATAAAAGTAAAAAAAGGAGCATATCGTGATTGATATGCTCCTTTAATAACATATTATCAGTAAGTAGTTGTTCTCTTACTTAAATGGTAAATACCAGTTGTTAGGGTCTGTCAAATCCTTGGTAGGATTCTTATACATCAACTTGCGTGCAAGCCATCTGCCACCAAAGTCGGCACCATAGAGACCAGCCTTGTTCTTATGACGAGCCAAACGCATGAGGTCGTACCAACGTGTACCCTCGAAAGCAAGCTCAAGAGCATACTCGTCGCAGAGGACATCCTCCATTGCATTGATGCTATCGGCCTTTGTTGCACCAACAGAAACATTGTACATATCTGCAATCTTCTTCATCTTCATACCAACGATAGTATCAAGCTGATATGGTGAGCGACCAGGATAGTTACCATCGCCAGTTACACCACAACCATGTCCATGGATACCAAAGTTAGTTTGGAAATCGCCTACTGATGAAGATGCAGCAGGGAACAACGAACGATTCTCATCAGAGAGGAATGGATATGTTGTCTGAAGCATATTGCGAGTATCGTCTGTGATATAAGTACGAGTGGTATCAAGCAAAGCTTCTGTAATACCATCCTTCAATATTGCGAATGCTGCATCAGGATGACCTAAGCGGTTGAAAGCCTCTGCAAGGTGGAGATATATAGTAGATGTACGATATAGCATCACGTTAGCTGCATTATACTTCTTTATCCATTGCTTTGTAGAGTCAGCATTTGTACCAAGAGTGATAGAAGTGCAAGAACGCATATCACCCCACTTTATACCACCAACATACTGCTGCTTCAAACCGCCAGTAACGTTACGATAGTAGTAGTAGTCGCAACTATCTGAGATTGCCCAATATTCCTTTGAAGGCATAATCTGAATCTCATCCATCTGCAATTCTTTTTTGTCTGTGCCATAATAGTTGTTACCGAAATATTCAGGCAACATACTTGTGGTACCGCGCAAACTGTTTACTGCCATTGGGATATAAGAAATATAGTCGTAGACAGCATTGTTTTTGAAAATGTTGTTGAACCAGGTCTCATGTGATCCAGTCATATCCATATCCGAAGGTATGAACAATGATTGTTGCTTATTATAGTCCGAGAAGCTCTCTCTATATTTTGCTGCACGATTATTATAAGCAACCTTTGTAAGATATGTTGTATAGTGAGAAGCTGCCTTATCAAACTGCTCTGTCTCAAGATACATTTCACCAAGGATAACGTCAACAGGTATAAAGCAGAACTGAGACAACATATTCTTGCTCTCTCCCCAGTTTGTCTTACCTATATTAGGATTTCCATAGTCAGGAACCTTATAGCCAGTATACTGCTCAAGGTCAGGAGCAAGCTCAGCTACGATACCATTGATATCGAGCTCAGGATAGTTACTGCTATTAATCTGAGAGATTGTAGTAAGAGGTTCTGTAAAGAATGGAACCTTACCATAGGTGCGAGCCAACTGCAAGTAAGCCCAAGCACGGAAAGCCTTGATAGCAGCATACTCACGCATAGCAACGAGTGTACTACCTGTCATAAGAGTAGTATCACGATGTGCGATGTAGTAGTTACAGTTGTTGATTACACGATAGTAAACGTATGCAGAATCATATTTGTTTGAAGCATCAGCAGAGAAGTTTGCGAGCTTACGAAGGTTGTTGTCTGTATATTCTGTAGTCTTTACAAGGTCGCCACGCATCTCACCGATTAGCACATACTGGTCTGCCAACTGCTGCATAGACTGCATAATGCCGAAAGCAAAGTGTACTGAGTCGGTCTTGTTGTTTAGTTCCTTGTCAAAAAGCTGACGAGAGCTATCAGACTCCAACATGTCGGAGCAGCTTGGGAGCATACATACTCCCAATACTGCCAACAATGATAAAAATATCTTTTTCATTTCTTAATGATGTTTAGAGGTTAGAGGTTAATCTTAACACCGCACTGGAAGCTACGTCCCTGAGCAATATTGCCGCAGTCGATACCCTGATAGAGTACGCCATTGCCGATAGAGAACTCAGGATCGCTACCAAGATACTTAGTGAAGGTGAGCAAGTTGTTAGCCTGTGCCCATACTGTCAAGCCCTGGAGCCATGTCCATGAACCTGGAACAGGAACCTTATAGCTGAGGTTAAGGGTCTTGAGGCGGAGGTAGCTGCCATCTTCAATCCAACGATCAGAGAAACGGTTGTTGCCCATAGGGTCACCGTAAGCAAGGCGAGGCAAATCTGTCTGCTGTCCCTCATAACGCCAGTGAGCAACCTCTGCAACCTGCTGGTTGTAGAATGTGCTACCGCTATTGAGGATAGAACGCTGATAGTTGTAAACATCGTTACCAAGGCTATAGTTCCAGCCCATGGTCAATGTCAAGTTCTTATAGTTGATAGTAGCGAAGATGTTACCATAAATATCTGGGTTAGGATCACCGATAACCACCTTGTCAAGTTCGCTAATCTTACCATCGTTATTCTGATCGATGAAGTGAACATCACCAGCCTTGAAGTTGTTGCGAATACCTGCATTGTCTTCCATATACAAATAGCCCTCTTTGCCTGCAGCCTTAGCTTCTGCATCTGTAGCAAATACGCCTGCAGTCTTGTAACCATAGAACAAACCTACAGGGTTGCCTACAGAAGTGAGGATGTTGTTGTCGCCATATACAGATGATGTATAGTCTCCATCAGGAAGTTTGGTAACTTTGTTAGCATAGTGACCTACGCTTGCGCCAACTTCAACATTCCAGTTGCGAGTAACAACAGGCTTTGCAGTAACCGAGAGTTCGAAACCTTGGTTCTTAATCTCACCACCATTAGTCCAATAGTTGTTGATACCGCCGATAGGGTTCTTGAAAGTCTGGAGAGTGAGCAAATCCTTTGTCTTGTTTACATAGTAGTTGAAGTCTACGCCCAAACGGTTGTTGAGCATGTAAGCCTGCAAACCTACGTTTAACTTATGGTTAGTCTCCCACTTAATCTCATCGTTACCGATGTTGGTGAGCTGCAAACCGATAGCATTGTAGTTGAAGCGTACTGCTGAAAGACTTGTACGAGCAGCATAGTTAGAGATGTCGTCGTTACCGCTCATATCATAACCTGCATTCACGCGCAAATAGTTGACACCTGCATTCTTTGGGAACCAAGACTCGTTAGTCATAACCCAACCCAACTGTACGCTTGGGAACAAAGCCCATGCAACACCACAAAGGTCGAGGTCGCCAGACTTAGCACCGAAACGGCTGTTAGCTTCAGCAGAGAGAGAAACTGTTGCGAAGTAACGGTTCATGTAGTTATAGTCTACATTACCATACCACTGAAGGTTCTTCCATACATCGTTGTTACCCTTGATGTGCTGATAACCAGAGCTTGCGCTAAGAGAAGGGTTCTTATCGTTGGTTGTAGAGTTATACTCAGTCTTCAAGTTGTTATCATCAAACGAGAAGTAGGTATACTTAAATCCGCCAAAGGCAGCAAGATTATGCTTGCCATACTGATGCTTCCAGTCGATATGGGTATCGCTAACTACATTAATCTCCTTAGAGAACAAAGAAGCTGCCATACTTGTTACAGTACCGAGGTTAGAAATCTCGAACGAAGGTACACCAACGAATGGACGATGGTAGCGCTGAGAGTTACGGTCCAATGTATAGCTGAACATAGAAGTAAGGCTCAAGCTATTATTGATTGTCCATGTAGGTTCAACGCGAACATTGAAATAAGTATTCTCAGCCTTGTTCTTGTTGTCGCCATTTGCATTATTAAGGATGGCAACAGGGTTAGCCAAACCATAACCAGAACCAAGCTGGCTATAGATATCATCATAGTCGCAAAGCAATGATGTGAAACCACCAACAATAGCGTTATACTGATAAGGACTAACGATAGGAGACTTTATCAACGACAAGAATGTTGGTGAGGTGATAGCACCTGCACTAAGATCTTCCATAGCACCATCGTCAAACACCTTGCTGTTTGTACGGCTGATAGAGATATCAAACTTAGTGTTAAGGTTATAAAGAATGTTGATATCGGTATTGAAACGAACGTTCATACGGTCGAAATCATTATTCTTTGCTGTGCTCTCAGCCTTAACATAACCTACAGAGAGGTTGTACATACCAATATCATCACCACCCTGCACATTGATATTATAGTTCTGGGTCATGGCTGTGTCGTAAACATAGTCTGTCCAGTCAGTATCGTTGTGATATGTGTGATAATAATAGTTGTTAGGGTCGTCGTTGAGGAAACGGAACGAGATAGGAGTATCGCGATTGATATTCTCAGGAACGGTACCAAGAATCTCGGTAGCATAGTTGCGATACTGCGAAGCGTTCATCATTGTAGGCAACTGTGGTACGAGGCTAACACCTGCAGAGATGTTGGCATCAATACGTGTAGCCATAGACTTACCACGCTTTGTTGTGATAAGGATAACACCATTGCCACCGCGTGCACCATAGAGTGCAGTAGCATTCTTCAACACCTTTACTGAAGCGATATCCTCAGGAGCGATGTTTGCAAGAATGTTGTTAATCTGACCGCTATGCAAAGACAAACGGTTTTGCTGCATATCCTGCTCTACTCCATCGACAACAATCAATGGCTGAGCATTAGCGTTGATAGACGACAAACCGCGAACAAACATTGTTGCACCAATACCAGGAGCAGCAGAGCGAGTTACGGTACGTACATCAGCACCAAGGATATTCTCAATATCTGATTCTATTGTTACGTCTTTAGCTTCAGCATCGAAACCTGCCTGTGCAGTATATGTGGTTCCTTCTGTATACATAGGACGGAACTTCTCCTGCATCATCAACACCTGGATATCTTTTTCTGTATCCTTAGCATTGATAGCAACCTGCTGCGACATAAACGATGGTGAATGTACAAACAAGGTTGTAGCAAACTCAGGAACCTTGATAGTAAACTTACCGTCAGCACCTGTCATGGCAGAATATCTGTCATAGCCAAGCACCTTAAGCTGGATACCAGCAAGAGGCTTCTTTGAAACCTGGTCTACAACAACACCATGAAGCATGGTGGTAGCAAATTTATCTTTCACCACACGCTCACGTGTAGGTTTCTTGATAGACATCTCAACCTCGTCGCCCTCGTTTTCTGATTGAGCAAAGGCTGTTGGGCACAAGCCCAAAGAAATGGCACAGAGCGATAGTCTCAGACCATGCTTCTGTATATCGTTAATATATTTACGCTTCATAATTAGTTCTCCTTAGTAGCATTAGCTTCAAACTCTTCCATCTCTGCAGGCTTCATCAATATAGATATGATGCGGAAGTCGCGAGTGTATTTAGCCATCATTGGTTTGCTGAACACACCGAAGCTTGTTGTTATCTTCAAGTTTGGATAAATCTTGTCACCAAGTCCGTAGTAAGCAACAGGGAATGTGAAAGTACCTACTGCTACGGTATCAACCTTGTTAGGGTTGTTCTCTACCTTCTGATTCAACTTCTTTGTCTGCAACTTACCCTTAGCATCGCAATAGCTAAGTTCGAAGTTCAAGTTGTTAGCCTTACGGAACTGGTTGCCATCAGCATCTACACCATAGTCTTCACTTGGAGCCAATACCAAATATATATTATATGTAGTAGAGAGCACGTTAGACAATTTAACATCCAACTGTGGTTTACCCAATCCACTCAAAGGAGCTACCCAAAGATACTGAAGGCTTGTTTGGTTATCATATTCAGGCTTGTAACCAATCTCCTCAAACTGGTCTGAATTTACCTGAACAGTAGTATTAGCACCTGTCCATACTTTGCTTCTACGAGGATTTATCGACTTAGATGGAGCCCATGCTTCCCAAGGACGGAAAGCCAAAGAGTCTACGACACGGAACTCACCATTACTCATCTTCGATTTGCTGATGGTGTGCGACATTATCTCCTCAGGGTTAGAGAAATAACCAGAAGTAGTAGACTTCAAAGTATCATAAGGTTGCTTGCCTTCTTCTTTGAGCCAATCGTTGTAGTAGTTATTATTGTTAAACAAGAGATTACCAACAACACCTAAAACAGCCATAGAGTCTGACTGGTAAGCTGGGTCTATAGTTACTTTAGATGTAGGTGCAGAAGATGTAGATGTAGCTTCATCAATATCTTGTGCTGAAGTAGTAGCGATATAGTTGAAGTATTTCTTCACCTTATTATATTGTGCAACCCATGCTTCGTTTGTTGGAGCAAGCATAGTATACGAGCTATCCTCTTTGCTCACCTTAGCTTTCAGCATATCGAAAGCGGTATTGGTAACAATCATCACAGAGTCGATATAAGTCTGCTTACCATTTACAGTAGGACCAAGCACACTATTCTTAGTGTCAAGGGTCTGAATCTCATAACGCTTAAAGTAGTTTACTACCGAGTCGAGACCTTCTGCTGATGTAGCATGCTCATAGATGTTTGGATAGAACTGAGCAGCTCCATTAATGATATGCATAATACCATTGATACTTGGTTGGTTGAGAGTAGTGATGTTCAAACCATCATAAGTATACGAACCATCACCTACGAAATCGTAAGACTTCTCATTCAACACCTTTATACGCTCATCAATAGCTCCAGATATCACATGGTTGTAGTCAGCAATATGGTTCTTTACAAACTCTTTCAGAAGCTTAGTACTATCTTCTGCCATCAAAGCTTGTGCATCGAATGTGCCATTAGCAGGTGCCCACACGGTATAGAAGTGCGACTGAGAAAGAGCTGCATCGAAACCTGCCTTCTTTACCAAATTTGCAAAGTCTGACAAGTTCTCATTCTGCGATATATTCTCCCACAAAGTCTTATCTGCCGACATGTTGCCTGTAGAAGGAGTCTCGTTATAGTCGGAGAAATCGGAGCATGATGTTGCCGCAAACATAGCGGCAACAATCATAGTTCCTGTTTTGAATATACTTTTCATATATTAATATCTTTATTTTTTAATACCAATCTTCTGAGTACATATTATTGTCAACAACGTTGACTGGTACAAATTCTACGAAGTCGAGCTGCCACTTAAGGTCAGAGTCATCATTGATAACGTTCTTAAAGCGGAACCAGAAGTCTTCGCTCTGCTTAACGTTTACACGACCAAGCACACGGCGCAAAGTTACGACACCATCACCACGGCAGTTCTTTGTAGTCTTAGTATCACCATCATCACCAGGGTGACCGCAGAAGCTGTAAGGACCACGCATATAACCACGGTTCTTCATAGCCTCGTCGGTAGATACACCTTGGTCGTCTTCCTCATAGAAAGGACTCCAACCAATACGTGGGTCATCTTGCATAATACGAACATCAAGAGGAATGCTCAATGCTGTCATCTCCTGAACATTCTTTGAAGTACCCCAATAGAACTGCATCATACCACCATGTCCCATAGGAGAATAGAACAAGCGGAATTCATACAAGCCTGATGGTACAGGTGGCAACTTCACTGCCAAATCGTACTGGCCCCAACCCTGGAAGGCGTCAGCCTGATATGCACGATAGTCGCCCTTGATATTATAGCGAAGCTTAGTCTGCTCACCATTGTAGCAGATTACATTATCGAAATAGTCAACAGGGAAAGCCAAACGAGCACCGCTACCTCCACCATTCATTGCCGAAACCTCATTCATAGACATATAGCGGAAGCCATTGTTGATGAACTCAGGCAAGAATGTGGTAGCCTCGAAACGCATACGCTCATTCAACACTCCCTTAGGAACCTGCTCATTGTAAACCAACATTCCCTTGATTGGGTGGATATAACCATTGTAAGCAGAAATATCCTGACGCTCGATTTCAACACCAGCGAATTTAAGAACATGGTTAGTACCACGTGTACCTACCTCATTGGTGAGGGTATTGAAAGTCTGATAACGGTTGATGTAAAGTGTCTTTCCTGGCTGTGGCTCCCAAATCTTCATAAGAGTGTTAGGAAGCATTGTCTGATAGTAGTCGTAAGGATCGGCACCATTCACATAGTTCCACTTACTTGTACCAACAGGCACACCTGACTTATTTTCAAATACCAACTGGTCTTGTGCCATAGAAGCATATAGAATATGGTATGCAACGAACATATTCAAGGCATTGAAACGATTAGTATAGTCGTTGCCTGTGCTTACGCTCAAACCCTTCTCATTGATATAGTCATACCATGCAGCAGCACCACCATAAACGCTATTAGCATAAGCTACAAGATCTTCAAAGCTGTTGATACCATTAGCTCTCAACACTTCGTCGCTCTCTGCAAATACAGTGAAGCCAACCTTACATTCCTCTGGGCAATAGAGTTCGCTACCATCGGTATCATTGATATCAGCAGGTTTGTTGAACTTTGTTGTACGAGTACCATCAGCAAGTGTGCGATACTTTACCGACTTAGCAATAGAATCAGCAAGATGTGTCTTATGCAAAGCCTCACTAAAGATGCTATAACCCTCCAAACGCTCGAAGGTATCGCCAAGCAAACGTGATGTACGAGGTACTACATTGTTAATCTTGTGTACCAAACCATTTGTCACCTCATTATCTTCGCTGATAATGGTCGAAACATCATTCAATACAGTATGACCAAGACTGTCTACCTTTGATGATATAGGACGACCAAGCATAGTAGTAATAGTAGCACCGCTACCACCCATTGAGATAATGCTATAAAGACCATTTGTCAAGTGATATTTTGCAATATCAAGACAAAGGCTATCGCTAAGTCCCTCAAGTGAATTAGCGGTCATGCCATTATGCTCAATAGTAGCCTCAGGGTCATTATAAAGGCTATCGATATAATGTGCCACACCCTCGTTGGTAGGAGCATAGCAAGTATACTGACCATACGAAGCCATCATTCTGTCCAAACCTACGCGGTTGAGGATGTAATTGAATGATGAAAGAGTGCTATCTTTCTCAATGAAAGTCTCGATGGTCTCGCCAGTAAAGGTATAGAGGTTCGACTCATCTGGCTCCTTATTACAAGAGCCGAGAGCAACCACAGCGGCGAGAGCGCCGAAGCCTAATTTAAAGATTTTAGTATTCATAAATTTTATTTCCTCCTTTTAGTAGTTCTTCTTATATTCATCATCAGCCTTGTATGCAGGATTCTGATGCAACTTATCGTTTACATCAATATCACCCTGGTTGACAGGCAAATATAGATTTGGCTCTGTTCGCATCTTTGCAGCAGCTGCAGCAGCACCTGATGAATATTTTCTTGTTACGAGGTTCAAGAAGTCAGTATTGTTGCGAACAAACTCCTTACCTTCCTGCTGCTGCTGATAGAGAGTCTTGCTATAGTCAACACCCTCTACCTGACGGTAGTTGTAACGTACGAGGTCGTACCAACGCTTACCCTCGAAGCAAAGTTCACGCAAACGCTCCTGAAGAACCAATGTCTCAACATTAGAACGTGTCTTGTAATAGCTAAACTTCAAAGAGTCTGTAGCAAGGTTAGCGCTATACAACGAGCGACTATTAACAGCCTGTACAAGGTTGAAAGCCTGACGCAACTGTACATCTTCGTCTGAAGCTGCAAGCTGAGTAAGCGCCTCTGCCTTCATAAGCATAACATCGGTTAAGCGATAGAAGATATAGTTCTGAGCAAAGCGATCGTATGTACGGCTTACTGCAGTCTTTCTATCTTCGCCCTTACTGCCAACAGGGTTAGAATTCAATGACGAAGTTGCTATCATCTTACGGATATCATAGCTTTCAAGGCTGGTGTTTGGAGCAAACACATTATTTATAAAGCGAAGGTCACCAGTCTGAGTATATACAGGCTGTCCGCTACCGGCAGTACCGAAAATAGAAGCTGCTCTAACGAAGCCTGAAGGCGAGTTGTCCTTAGCATACTTGAAGTAATACTGGCAAAGAGCGGTATTAGAATTTGCTGTTCCATCAAACTGCAATTCGAAGATACTCTCCTCAGCATTTCCTTGAACAAAGATATTGTCGAAAGCCCTATTTGCATCAGCAATAGGATATTCTTTTGTATCAACCTCACCTGGGCCAGCAACATGCTGTTCTTTCTTCGATTCAATCACCTTATCGCAATATTCTACACACTTCTGATAGTAGTTAGCATCATGGTGTACAGAACCAAGCCAGAGATAGATGTCAGCAAGAATAGCGTTGATACCATCCTTGTTTATCCATCCTGTTCTACGCCAGTCGGTAAACGCTGTTGGGTCGAGAGCAGTCTTTGAAGCCTCCTCGAGATCCTTAATACAGAGTGTAAGTACTGAGTCTGGAGCAAGCTGTGGAAGGTTCATCTCCTGACTGCTATTCATATAAGCCTTACCAGAATATGGAACATCGCGGAAGTTGCGTACCAAATAGAAGTAGCACAAAGAGCGCAATGCCAACATCTGAGAGCGGTCGGTTGTATAGTCACCTTCAGTATATGAAGGGTCTACATCCATAACAGCCTTAGATCTGTCAAGCACGATATTACAGTTGTTGATAACAGAATACAAGCCACCCCAAGTAGCGAAGGTATTTGTAGTCTGCATATTCACAGCATCAATTTCAGTAAGTGCAGTAGGTATCGAACCTGTTATAGATGATACCAAATTCAACTCATCTGAGCGGAAGTCGCCCCATACAATGAGTCGGCTCATCACATCAGTCGAAAGCATAGACTTATATGCGCCCTGCACCATTTGGTTGACATCCGACTTTGTCTTCCAGAAGTCCTGGTCAACAGTCTTGTCATCTGGCAAGAGTACGGTATCTACACAAGATACCATAGCGAGACTTGCCAATATGGTTGATATATATTTTTTCATTATATTCAATGTTTATATAGGTTGTGAGGTTTATCAGAATCCTACGTTCAATGTTACAGTAAACGACTTAGCACGTGGTGTCTGTGAGTCATCGACAGCAACACCCCATCCTGATACAGATACTTCAGGGTCGGTACCGCTATACTTTGTCCAGCAATAGATGTTGTTAACGCTGAGGTAAGCCTGAAGTTGGTTCAAACCAAGCTTCTTGATGACCTTCTTATCAAAGTTGTAAGCCAACTGCAAGTTGTTGAAACGTATATACGAACCATTCTCTACAAAACGGTCAGAAGCCTGATAGTTGTAACCTGCGTTGTACATAGCACGAGGAATAGGAGTAATATCACCATCCTTACGCCAACGATAGTTTACAGTAGCACACTGGTTGTAAGTGGTATACATGTTTTCAAGGTTCATACGAGCAAGGTTAACAACCTTGTTGCCGAAACGATAGTTGAAACGTGTCTTCAAGCTCCATCTGCCATACTTGAAGGTGAAGTTGAAACCACCCTGTACCTTTGGCAATGAGTTACCAAGGTATACAATGTCGAGAGCGTTGATCTGACCATCGTGATTGATATCCTCGTAGATAGCATCACCACCCTTGAAGGAATATGTAGAGCTACCATCAGAATAGTTGTAAACAACATGTTGAGGGTGGCCCTGGCTTGTCATCAATACCTTACCATCAGAGCCAAGCACTACAGGGAATGTCTTTCCTTCTGCCAACTGGCTGTTAATCCAAGCCTCATATTCAGAAGATGAGAGACCATGCTCCTTCTGATAGTTCTCAAGATATTCGTAGCTATACTGGTAAACACCCTTATAGCGGAAACCATAGATAGAACCAATAGCGTTACCTACCTGCACACGGTTGGTGTAACCTGTAGTCTTCTTGTTTGAAGGACGTGTTGTTGCACTCCACTCAGTGTTGATAGCATCGAGCACACGCTGATCCATCTCCTTAATTTCGTTGAAGTTCTGAGCCACATTGATGCTGGCATCCATAGAGAACTTACCGAACTTGATAAGACGCTTACCAGAAACGTTAAGTTCCCAACCCTCGTTGTTCATCTTACCAACGTTAGCGTATGAAAGGCTACTGTAACCAGTTGTTGAAGGAATCTTCACACCTGTCATAAGCAAGTCCTTAGTATTCTTGGTATACCAGTCGAAGTCAACTTCCACGCGGTCGTTGAACATACCGAGGTTGAAACCAAGGTTCACAGATGTAGTCTTTTCCCAACGTAGGTCATCGAGCTTCAAACCATCGATACTTGCAATAGTGAATGTGTTGTTACCATTACCATAAGAGCCTGCACTTGTATTATATGTAGAATAGAACAAGTAGTCGGCACTTGGAGCCTTACCATTGATACCCCAGCTGGCACGGAGAGCCAACATAGAGAGGAATTTGTCGCGCAAAGGCTTCATGAACGATTCATCAACGATGTTGTAACGGAGAGAAACACCTGGGAAGTAAGCCCACTTGTTCTTAGGACCAAACTTAGAGTCGCCATCAGCACGGAGAGAGAATCCAAGGATGTAGCGCTCTTTATAAGAAAGGTGTCCGTTGTAGAGGGCGTACTGTGAGTTTGAGCGGCTGTTGCCACTTGTCATCGACTCCAAAGCACCAGGAATGGTTGGCGATGTGATACCATCAGGCAAAGAGAACTCAGAGATATACTGGTTGTTGCTCTTCGACTGTGTCATCTCATAACGAAGAAGCATGGTAGCAAACAAATCCTTGTTCTTGAAATGAGGAGTGTATGCAAGTTCTGCACGTGCACTCATCTGGAAACGGTTCGACTCAGTATTTGTAGATTGGTTATAATTCTTATCGCTCCACTTTCCTGTTGTCAAAGCAGCTGGATAATATGTAGGCAGCGAACGAGCATAGATATCGAAGTCTACTCGACCAGTGAAAGTCAAACGCGACTTATCTGAATCAATACCGAGAAGCTCATACTTCAATACGAAGTTAGGTGTGATACGATATGTCTGGTCTTTCTTCCATGCCAAGTTAGCAATAGCAACAGGGTTGCCAAGGTCGCGAATCTTTGTCATCTCAGAAGATGAGTAGTTACCGGTATAAGGGCTTTCTCCTGTTGGAGCAACAGGGTTCATGAGATAATACTCACCTGTGTTGCTGCCATCAGAATTCTGACGATAGATACTCATGTTAGGAGCCAACTTCTGTGCAATACCAAGAAGTCCGGAATAGTTCTGGTCGTTGTTGGTATATGTCAATGCAAAGTTGGTAGAGAACTTGATACGGTCGCTCACATTGTAGTCGAGTACCAAACGTGTAGAGAAACGATCGAGCTTCTGCTTGATAATAGAACCTGTCTGATGGTCGTAACCTGCAGAGATACGGAACTGTGCCTTCTGACCACCACCTGTGAGGTTGAGGTTATAAGAGTGCATCTGTCCAAACTGCTTTACTTTCTTCACCCAGTCAGTATTGTTGTTCCAGTTCTCATATTCAGCCCAGCTCTGGTCGTAGTTGAGCTCAGCAATATTTGTAGTAGCTGTTGACGACTGCTTAGGATTATAGAAAGCTTCCTTCATAAGCATGGTGTAGTCGTCACCATTAAGGAGCTTATATCCATCAGGCTGCCATGTACCAGTAAACTTATAAGAGAAGTTCACGCGGGTCTTACCACGAGCACCACGCTTTGTAGTAATCTGGATAACACCATTTGAACCCTTAGAACCCCAAACAGCTGTAGCAGCAGCATCCTTCAAAACCTGGATGTTAGCGATATCTTCAACGTTTACAGAAAGCAACGAAGCATACTGCTCGTCGGTAGCTGAAGAAAAGTCGAAGGTTTCGTCAGGGTTATCAAAGATACGGTCGTCGACAACGATAAGTGGCTGAGCATCACCATTGATAGTGGTCACACCACGAAGACGCATGGTAGTACCAGAACCAAGGTTACCAGAGTTTGATACGATATCAAGACCGGCAATCTCACCCTGCAAAGCCTCGTCGGCAGAGGTAAATGCCATACCCTCGACATTGCTCATATCGAAAGTCTGCTGAGCAACAGAGATCTCACGCTTAGGGATGAACAAACCACCAGAGCCTGCACGTGAACCCTTTACTACGACCTCCTTAAGAGTGTGGTCGTCGGCATCAAGCATGATATCGAAAACGTCCTTGTCGCCTACAGGGATAGTCTTAGTTTTGTCGCCAACGAATGATATGCGCAACTTATTCTTTGGACTCTTCACTTCCATAGAGAAGTTACCGTTGAAGTCGGTCTGCGCAGCTGAGACGATACGGTTGTTGGCATCAATCTCCGTGATGTTTGCCATCATCACAGGACCCATATGGTCGTTCACCGTACCTGATATACGCTTGCTTTGCGCCATCATTGTCATGGTGGCGGCACAAAGGCAAGCTGTTAGCAATATTCTTTTATTAGACATAATGATTGGTCTTTAGCGTTTGTTACTTTCTTTTAGCACCAGTAGCTTTAGCACCAGCATTCACAACAGAAGGCTTCCATGTAGGATTACCAGTCTTCTTATCCTTGAATAGATAGAAAGGCTTAGAAATCTCATGAACAGCACAGAAAGAAGATGTTGTGATAGCTGTAGCACTCTGAGCAGAATTGTTAAACCAATAGTCGCGAGCCATAGCGTTGGCAACCTTGCCTGCAGCATTGGCATCTACAACATGCTGAATATTCGCTCCATCGGTAACGACAATCTTATCGTTGCCGCCACTAACCTTAATCTCGCGTGCAAGACCAAGCTCGTTGGTAGCCAAAGTCTGATAAGTGCCACCCTCTACAGTTTTATCAGCATAGAGAGAGATGCTCTGGAAATGATAGCGGACAAACTCTCTGATAGCCTTAATCTGCTCCAATACTTCAGCACGAACATCGTCTGGTGCTTCGTCGCCATATTTCTCGAAAAGAGCTTGGATATCCGACCAGCGTGGCAAGCCGTTAGCATAAGCCTCTTCCATAGCAGCATTGTCTGGAGCATAGAGAGTATAGTTGTATGTATTAAACATCTTAACATTCTCGTCCAAGCAAGCCTTCTTAATAGCATTTTTGCCTGTGCCGTATGTAGAAGTAAAGACGATATACTGATCTTGTTCTGTTGTTCCGAATGAGTTTGTCTCATCAGAAATACCAGCCCACTTCAAGATGTCGGTAGCAGAGAAACCAGAACATGCCTCATAGAATTCAGAGAACTGATCATTGATCTTAAGAGTCTTGGCAACACTGTTCTGTGGAGCCTGTATGATATTGCTAATACGGAAAGCCTTACCATTCTTTTCATTGTAAACGGCTTTGATAACAGAAGGAGCAGCACCATTATCAATCTGTGCACCACTAACGATAGAGCTACCAGCCTGACCATTACCCTGGAGGCAGATCTCACCACCATGCTTAGTCTTATAGTATTTGTTGTGACCAAATGTCTCTCCAGACTCAAGCAATACAGTATGGAAGTTCAAGATGTCTACCAACTGGCTTGAACGCTGGGTAATATCAGAAACCTCACCAATACGATCGCCTAAGGTTCCAGAAGCAACATCATAATAATATCTGTCGCAACGTACTGCAGGGTTCTTCTTTTCATTATAATAGAAGTGGAGAACTTCTGGCTTTGCATGACCAAGAGAAGCTGGGTCGATATAGTAAGCATTGAAAGCTTCATCTTCAGGAATAAAGAATGCATAGTTAGCACTCATAGCCAAAAGGTAGAACTTAAAGTCTACACCAAGATACTTACGGTCTTGGATAGCCCAGTTCATAATTCTCATATCTGGATATGAAGAAGCTGGTGCAAGTACTGCCTGATACTCATCAGGAGCAATCATATCTTTAAGGATATAGATAACACCATTGTTGGCAATCTTGATATCATACTTGCCATCAGAATTCTGCTTCAAGTAGCCAAGGTTCATACCCATATTTTCGCTTGCATCGTTGATGATACTCGCGAACTTGCTTGGCACAGTCTCAACAAAAGAGTTCTTCTGAAGGTTCTTGATGAAAGCAGAAATAACCTGTGGGTTCTTAACATACATAGAGTCAAGGTTCTCCAATAGGTTAGTCTCAGTATTTTCCTTAGCACCATAGATATCAATAAGGAAAGCACCATTTCCACCAGGAAGGAAGTATTTCTTGATAGCTGCATCGCAAGGTACAAACATAGCACCCATATCGGTAATGCTATAGTCGATGCTTGAAGTATTGGCATGAGCAGGATAATATTGATTCCATCCTGGATCGTAAGTCAAATAGCGACCTTGTCCCATTGTGTTGCCAGAAGGATCTACAACAAGAGAAGCATTCTGAGAACGAGAGCTGAGGTAGCGTACCTGGAAGATAGAGTCTTTCAAAGGAGCATTGTTAGCAACAGCCCAGTCGTTATACTGATTTGTTGTTGCAGCATCATAATAAGGAGCTGCAAAATAATCGAGCATACGGCTAAAGATGCTTGTCTCGTTTTCATCTCTCAACACCTGTGCCATGTTTCCTGGAGGTAAAAGCACATCCTGCAACTGCTGGATATAACCATTCATACAAGTAACATCGCGATTGATAATGCGGTCTTTGAAGATGTAAGCAGGCTTAGAAGCTTCATCATAAGCCTCACCAGTAAGGATACTAAAGTCGCTGTTGTCGCCGATGGTAGTAATGTTGTTGTTTACCATCTGCTCACGTGTAAAGTGAACCATCATTGGACGAGTGTTGTCACTAACGACATCAATACCTGTTTTAAAATACTTTTTCCACCAAGAGTTGTTGGCAGGCATCTGAGTAGGGTTATAATAGTGAGCAATACTATCAATAACACTTACTGATGTTGGGTGCTTAAGACCCAAACCAGCAGTAATACCATCTGTACCGCCACTAACGTTAGATAACATACCCACCAACAAGGCATTGTCGATCATAGAAGAATACAAAAGAAGCTTCTTCTGTGAATTAGACAACTCCTCATAACTGGTTACACCCCACTTGTTGCTTTGGAAGAAACGCTTAAAAGCTTCATCGTTGGCAGGGAACACGGTTTTACTACCTGTACGAGAAAGAGTAGATGAATAGTTCAAATCGTCAACCAAACGAAGATACGTATTAAAGGTACCCGTCAGATGGTCTTGATTTGGGTTCTTCAACTCCTCATAGATACTGCCACCCAAGCTTGCAGGCTTACGGTCAGAATCCACAGGTTCATCCTTATCAATACACGAGGTCATGAAACCTGCGCATATCAAAGAGATACTAATGAAGAATTTTTTCATTGGTTTTACGATTTATGATTTGTTTTCTTTAGTTATCAGAGGAAATATCTATATATGCTGAAGTGGCAAGCTATCAGGCATTGTTTTTGTAGATATTAGATTTCAAGATGCAAAATAACTAAAAAAATAAGAAATAAACAAATAAAAATCCTACGAATAATGGAAAGATTAAGGCTTAACACCTCAAAAAATCAGAAATCAAAGGTTAAAATCATAATGCTTAGTTTTAGCAAGTGATAAAGATAATAATTTGCGTTACAAAAAAGGTTCATCCAGAATGTGGCAACAAAAGCGGGCTGAAAGCCCAATAAGCACATAGCCCAGGGCACCGCCCTGGGTGTATGGATAGATAAAAGGAATACGCCCTGCAAGGGCAAAAGCATTGATAATTAACGCTTTTGCCCTTACAGGGCGCTTTGTTTTTTTTGCGATATTTTACCCAGGGCGGTGCCCTGGGCTATGTGCTTCTGCCCCTTCAGGGCGTACTGCTATGACTTTTAACCATCCACTACTACATAAACTTGTTATTGGATAAAGATTATAACTATTATCACTCCACATTCCAGATGAACCAAAAAAAGAGCCGCCCTACATTAGGACGGCTCTTTATATTGATAATAGAAAATATTCTAAAATCGGATAGAACTAATATTTAATACGAATTACTTAACGATAACCTTCTTACCATTTACGATGTAAAGACCCTGTGGGAGGTTAGCTGCATTTTCAGCGACCTTAACACCAGTGAGAGTATAAACACCCTTCTGGATCTTAGCAACAGGCTCTGCAATGATACCCTTCACACCAGTAACAACTACGTTAGCGTTCTTGATAGCATCCTGGAGCTGATAGTAAGCTGTCATCTTCTGTGAAGAAGTCTCAGCAGCCTGAGCATAATCTACAGCGTGACCGAGGTTGATGTAGATGTTACCATATGTAAGCTTGGTGTTTGGCTCAACAGTTGCATCGTTTTCAAAGCTTGCAATAGACTGGTACATAGCAGCACCATTCGCAAGTGAAGCTGCAAGAGCTGCAGCAAGATCAGTATCAAACTTAGCCTTAGGACCCATATAGCGCAAGTGGTTACCACCGAATGTGTACTGGTTGCAGCAAGTGTTGTTCAAAGCGTTGTAACCAAACTCAAGGCTTGTTTCTGCCTCATCAGCCTTATCGTAAACAACAGCGTAAATCTCTGGATAATAACCTACGTTGCGGTTTGTATGAATCATGTGAGCTGCGATTGTATCTGCACTCTCTGCGAGCTTACCATAGTAGAATACACCGCTATGAGTATTGCGATCACCATCATAACTGCCTCTCTCGTTGTAGCAAATGGTCTGACAAGACAATACATATACACCAGACTTCAAAACATTTACGTTCTGAGCAAGGCTATTCTTTGGGAAGTATGTATATCCCTTCCATGAACAAACATAAGAACCATTCTCATAGTTCTTGTCAGAACCGCCCTTCCATTTAGCATTTGAATTTTCGTCCATTACACCAGTCCATCCAGTTGGGATTTTGTACTTACTTGCACCTTCAAAGAAAGGATTTACAATCTGGACTTCTGAAGGATTGTTGAAAGCTGCAGTTGTAGCCTCGAATGCAGACTGAGCATCAGCAAGTTCAGTCTTAGCGTCCTTCATCTGCTGAGCAACTTCCTCGCTGTATTCAGCTGGAGCATTATCAATAAGACCCTGTGCCTTTGTGATTACAGCCTGGAAAGAAGTCTTATCACCATTAGCGTTAGCTGGCAAATTGAGACTTTCGTTAGCCTGTGCAATCTGAGCCTTAAGATCTGTGTAAGGAGCGTTCAAGCTATAGTAAGCATTGATAGCAGAACGAACGATACTCATGCTCTGCTTCAAAGAGTCAGCAGCCACATCAAAGAGCTCAGCACCTGGCTGAAGAACTGAAAGTTCTGAATATACTGCCTGATACTTAGTTGTAGTGTCATTCAACTCAGCCTTACCCCAAGGATATTCAGCCTTAGCAGAAACAACAACTGCAGAATCGAGCATTACCTTAAGAGAATTTGCCTGAGTAGCGATATTATTAAGAGTAACGTAGTTTTCTACGTATGTTTTCATCTCACCATTAGCGTTATCACCAACGATACGGAGAACAGGAGTCTGCATATATACAGTACCACCAAGCTGATTGTCAACAGATGTAGCAGGATGCCAAAAACCAGCTTTCAAAGTATCGCCCTCAGCAAGAGTGCTCATAACGAAATGACGCTCAAAGTTGCGCTGATCGAGATTGAAACTTACAGAGTCTTTACCAATAAATACCTTTGCACCTTCTACGACGTATGTATAATCAGGTGTATTTTGTAATGCCTTAGATGTACCAGCCATACGATGTCCCTTTGATTCACAAGAGAAGAAATACTTACCAGCAGGCATTACCTTAACAATCTTTGCAGAACCTGCAGGAAGATTGAAAGCTCCAGGGAGATAGTCACGGATAAATGGATCTGAAGCTGGATCATGGAACCAACGGGTGCTACCCTCTACATACCAGTCACCATATGTACCATTAGCCTTCTGCAGCTTTGTTGTCCAAAGCTGTTTGCTATTGATCATGCTTGATACATCATAAGAGTTAGCATCAAGGAATTCATTCTCTGCTTGAACGAAACTGTTAAGAGCATCCTCAGCTGCAGCAGGCTCATCCATTTCTGGAGTACCAAATGCACCCATAATACTCTCTAATGTACCATTAAACTCATCACGACCATTCTTGAAGTCATCAATAGCGAGAAGTGACTTACCATACGCAAACTCCTTATCAGAGATACGAGTATCGAATACGCTTTCTACCTCACGAATCTCAACATCTGAAATCTGTGTACCCTGTGTCAACTGACCAAAGCTAACTACGATGTAACCTTTAGAACCACCAGTCACAGTATCTGTGAAAGAATAAGAATAGCTTGTCCATTCTGCATTTACAGCATCTGTTGTTGCTACCTGCTGGAAACGGTCTGCAGTTTTGCTTACCGAACCATCTGCATTGGCATAAACGTCAACATAGTTAGATGTCTTTGGAGTGATAGAAGATGTTGTAGGGTCAACACCCTTCATCTTAAATGTAACAATATAAGTCTTACCCGTCTCGAAAGGAACAGCCTGATACATATAGTTACCAGTAAGGTCAGCACTACCATCAGCACTCTGGATAACATTACCTTTACCATCCTCTGTAGCACCAGTTTCAATTGACCAATAGTCTGGGCTAAGAGCACCATCGGAATAATCTTTCCAACCATCATAGTTGGAAGCAAAGTTACCATTAGTGATAAGGTTATCACCTGTCACTTTGAATTTTGCATCGTGAGTATAAACATAGTCGCCTACATTGTAAGCAAACGATGTCATGGCACCCATGATAGCAGCGAAAGAAATAAGTAATCGCTTGTTCATACGTTTTGTTTTTAAGTTATTAATTCAGGTATATTTTTCTTAGTTCGATCGGAATATATATTGGTAAAAGAACACTCACCAACATATTTCCGCTGCAAAATTATATAAAAAAGCGACACTCACAAAGTATTTTTCTTCTCAATTTGGGAAAATCGTACGTTATGAGTGCCGTTTTATCAAAATCTATAGTAAAAAATCATTTTTTGTGCCTAATTCTCTTAGCAACAGCTTTTGTAACTACCTTTGGTTCAGCTTTTAATGTAGTAGCAATGATTGTTGCCATCTGCTTAGCTCCATTTTCTGTAGGATGAATACCATCTCGCTGCATCTGCTTGCCATCATTATCCTTGAATGTAGAATGAAGATCTATAACCTCAAGTTTGTTCTTCTGAGCAAGCTTATATATAATAGGTGTAATTCCATTCACGATTACGCTATCGTTGATAGTCCAAGTTGGTTTGAAAGCAGGGATAGGTGTAGCAATACAAATTCTTGGCTTTGCAGGCAAGGCTTTCAACGAGTCTATCATCTGCTGCATATCAGCCTCATATTCATTGCCATACTTCCAGTTTATATCTTTTGAGTCGTTGGTGCCAAGCTTTATAACCACGATGTTAGGATTGAAAGCCAAAGCATCTTTCCATGCCAATTCTTTCATATATGGATGGTCGCCTTTATTGAGCATAGTGCGAGCACCAACTCCGAAATTCTTCACATAATAGTCGTTACCAAGCATCTTCTGCAACTGAGCAGGATAGCCATTTACCTCTGCCATATCAATACCTGAACCATCGGTGATACTATTGCCGATACAAGCCACACGCTGAGCATCAGCCTTAGGTGCAGGAAGATTCTTTAGCCATGTGGTTAGTTCGTAGAGCATTTGGTCGTGGTAGGTGTAGTTGTTACGAAAACCAAAGCCATGGCCACCTGAAGGATAGATGTACATAGCACATTCGTTGCCACATTTGCGCATAGCCTCATAATATTTCATACCATTAGTCAATGGTGGCACCACCCTATCGTCGGCAGCCATAAGCAGTATGGCAGGAGGGGTGAGATGACGACGCACGGCATTATAGTTAGACCATTCTTTCACCAACGCCTTATCTTTACGCCCTTCGCCAAGGAAACCAACACAAGAGCCTTTATGTGTTTCACGCTCGTCCATAGAGATAACAGGATAAACCAAGATAGAGAAGTCAGGACGAGCATAGAAAGGAGCATGGGTGCTAACAGAAGAAGCAAGATGTCCACCTGCCGAGAATCCCATGATACCAACATCGTGTGGATTTATATGCCATTGTGCAGCGCTATCTCTAACTGTCTTTATCGCATTATAAGCATCTGAAAGAGGAATATTACGATCGCCCTTTGGCATACGATATTTCAATACGCATAATGCAATGCCTTGCTTATTGAAATATTCAGCCCAGTCGTAGCCTTCGTGTTGCATAGCAAGATGCGAATAGCCACCACCAGGGCAATCAACCACTGCCCTACCCGATGGATTTTCAGGCAAGAATACTTCGAGTGTAGACTCGCCATCGGCAGAGTTTACAATCTTGAATTTGCGTGCTGTCTGCGCATTGGCGCAAGCAAGCAACATTGGCAAAGCCAACGCTAATAGAATTAGTCTTTTCATTGTTTATGTTTAGTTTTGATATCTACTTAAGATAGTATTATGCAAAGATACATAATTTTATTACAACAACATCCAGATAAACTAATTTATTTAGAAAAGTTAAAGCTATAATAAAAACAATTGAGTGGAACATCACTGCCCCACCCAATTTAATCACCTAACATTTTCTACTAAAATAAATAATCTCATTTTGATTACTTTAATCTACTTATGAAACATGAATTATGGTAATACTCGTTATGTTTACAACGACTTATGGAACTCTACTTCCACAATTCGCAAGTCCACTTTACCCTTCTTGCTCACAAATCTATCAAGTTCGCCAGCATTGCCACCAGCCAGCTCCTTGGTATCGCCAAAGGCATTGCTGTCTATAGAAGGTGCAAGCATCTTTATTGTGATATCCTTTGTAGCCACAACCTTGGTGAGTGGAATGTGAACATAGCCAAGTGTGGCGTATGTCATACCTTTCCATAGCAGCTTCTTGCCTGAATATATTGCCAAAGGATAGCATTTGTTGCGCCAACCTGTGAGCTTTATCACTACCTCGTCAACCTTTTCCTTCTTAGCGAAGGTATAAGTCGCCCAAGCATTCTCCTTATTGCCATCGCTCTTCCATTCTGATAGTTCGTTGTCGTCGTATGAGTTTACGATATTCTTTTGGTTAGAGCCAGCCTTGGCAGAAACGATGTCTACAGATGTTGATACATCCTTATATGAAGGAGTAGAAGGAGTCTCACCACGAGTGAGAACAGACTTCAGAGTCAACGAAGGATTATATGTGCTCACACCATTATGGGTATCGATAGCCGATGTGTGCATGGTGATGGTGACAGGAGCAAGACCATTAGCAGCAGCTGTGAGATTAATCTCGCCTGCATTAACGGTACTACGAACCAATACTCTGTTTACACCACACTCTACAGGCAATGAAGATTCGCCAATAAAGTTAGTGAATGTAGATACAGTCTGTGGACCATCGAGCATACCTTCCTTACCATTCTCAGCATTCTTCTTACCCTCGGCCTTGTCGGCATTCTTGGTTATAGGAGTAGCAATACCGCCAAGCAACTTGCCTTCGCCCCATAGATGAAGGTCTATCATGCGGTTGTCTAATGGACAGCGATGACCTTGCTTGTCTACAACTTCTATCTGTACCAATGCCAAGTCGGCACCATCAGCCTTGAAGCCTTCAGGGTTTTCTATTGTAGTAAGCTTAATCTTATATGGTTCGCCAACAGTTTCGATAGCATATCGTGAAATCTCTTTGCCTTCACGATAGCTAATAGCCTCGAGCTTGCCTGGTTCATAAGCCACATTGTCGAAAGTATATAGATACTCATACGAACGCTTGCCTGCAGCCAACGCCTTACCATTAAGATACAGAGCTACGCTATCGCCAGTAGAAACAACATATACTGGTTTCTTCACACCCTTGTCATAGTTCCAATGACCAACGATATATGTATTGTCACGCTCAGGAGTAACCCATCCATCCCACATCACCTTGTGAGCATAGAATGCATCCTTTGGTATACGCATAGCATCTGTAACACCGCTTGTACGGTAGTTTACCTCACCACGCCAGTGGGTGTTAGTATCAGAGAATACAATCTTTGTACCTCCAGAATTAACTCGTTTGCCAGTACCAGGACGCTCGATAAAGTAGTCGTACCAACGCTCCACCATCGACTTAGCAAAGATATCCATATTATGGTTATAGTCAGGAGCAGGTTTGCCACGATACAAAGGTCCGTCGCCTTCCTTATGGAAAGGATAGCTATATTCATCCCAATATTTTCTCAAGCCTTCGTCGCGATGGTATTCCATCTGCCACATAGGGTGCTTATGGCTCTTGTTTACATATAGCATCTCGCCACCATATTCAGCCTCGTCGATATCCAACATCTCACGACTACCGATGGCTCTACCTCCCTTAGGATCATATTTATCGCGGATAGCTCTAAGCTCTATCATATGTTCACGGCTGATACTCTCGTTGCCACCCTCATAGAATAGGATACTTGGATTGTTGCGATTGTAGATGATAGCATCGCGCATCAACAGCACACGTTGTTCCCATCTTCTGCCTTCTACGTCTTTCTCTGCATCGCCAGCAGGCATTGCTTGGATAAGACCAACACGGTCGCAACTCTCTATATCTTGCTTCCAAGGTGTTACGTGCATCCATCTAACGAGGTTACCTCCCGACTCCACCTGCAGATTATTGCTATAGTCGCTCAACCATGCAGGCACACTCATACCTACGTATGGCCACTCATTGCTTGTGCGCTGAGCATATCCGTGCATCATTATAACACGGTCGTTGAGCCACACCTTGCCTTCCGCAAACTTTGTCTTACGGAAACCTGTGCGAGTAACAACCTCATCAATCTCCTTACCTGTATTATCTACGAGGAATGTCTTCACGGTATATAGATAGCCATAGCCCCAACTCCAGAAATGAACGTTGCTGAGCATACCGTCGGCAGTAACAACGGTCTTTTCTCCAGGCTTCAATGTCACGCTGTTGCCATCCATATATGCTACAGTCTTACCATCTGCATCTATGAGTTCGGTATGCAGATTAAAGGTGCGTGGAGCCTTACCATCGTTCTTAACCTCAGCCTCCACATTGAGTTGCATCTTATGAGCTGGGATGTCGAAGTCTGAGCCATAGATATAAGTTCCAGTAGTTCCGAGGTTGCTGTACAGAGGTAAAGTCTGATATACGGTACCCGTTACATGCAACCACACATTCTTTGGTATACCACCATAGTTGGCATTAAAGTTCTTATCATTCCATTGATAGCGGCTTTTGGTAGCACGCTCACGATAAGTCCAACTATTATCTGCACGAACAGCCAAGACGTTCTCACCTTTTATAATATAAGGTGTAAGATCGTAGCCGCTTGCCATAACACCATTCTCAGATAGACCGAGATGATGACCATTGAGATAGAAGTCGGCACCAAAGCGCACACCTTCGAACTCAACGAAATACTTCTTGTCTTGAATTTCTTCAACGTTGAAATGCTTGCGATACCATACCACGGTATCTGACAAGTCATGACAAGGCACCTTATATGCCTCACCATCATTCCATGCACGAGGCAATGTCACCTTATACCATGCAGCATCGTCTACTGATACTGCTTCACCTTTTTCCATATCGCCGATATGGAGGAGCCAATCACTATTGAAGTTTAGCTTTTGACGTGTAGATGCTGAAGCACCCAAGAATGGCAACAGCATCATCACAACACAAAGTGTTTGTCTGATTAGTTTAATAGCATTTGTCATATCTGAAAATCGATTGTTTTTTCCATTTGCAAAGATAGCATAGATAGTGGCATCTTCCGAGTAAAAAGTATATGAAAAATAGGAATTTTATACGAAAAGAGCCCATTCCCCTTAGAGAACAGGCTCTTTAATAGATATACAGTAAATTACAAGTTACTTAACAACGATCTTCTTACCATTGCGGAAGTATACACCGCTTGGCAAACCTTCTGTTGAAGTAGCATTCTTGCGAACGAGCTGACCCTTGAGGTCGTAGATATCGTTGCGACCATACTTAGCACCGAAAGGAACTACGCCAATAGCTGTAGGGTCTGAAACGACAGTGAGCTTACCCTCAGAAATCTTGCTCATATCCCATGCCATTCCGAGTGGAAGGTTAGGAAGAACATAGTTTGGAGTTCCAGCAAACTGATTAGCTGTCCAAAGTGTTATTACATCACCATCCTTAGGAGTGTATGAAGAGCCTAATACTACCTCGACAGTACCATTGATGGTCAAGGTATTGATATCGTCGATAGTGGTATTGCTGTACGCACCCTTACCAACAACATACTTACCAGTAGAAGAGATTGTAACGTTCTTACCACCGAAGTTTATCTTACCAGATGTTGCATTAGCGAAAGCACCTACTACCAATTCACCATTGATAGTGAATGAAGAGTTTGTAAGAGCAGTAGTACCAGTAACACCACTCAAGCAAGCATCCTTGTCTACTACTACGGCACCAGTACCGATTACATTGCCTGAAGTCAAGCATAGTTCACCTTCTGCAACCTTTACGCTACCTGTATTATCCCAGCTTGCACCAACAGTAAGCTTACCTGTACCAATCTTTACGAAGGCTGTGCTTGTACCAGTAACCTTACCGCTCCATCTGTAGTTTGTCTCGTTACCAACTTTCCATGTGTTGTAACCAGAAACTCCATGACCAAAGTCTACTAATCCGCCCAAAGCGCCAGTACCAGTAACCTTTCCGATAGCGAAAGTCTTACCAGAATTCTGAACCTCTATACCTTCTGCGATATCCATAGTTCCCTTTGGCAAACCATAGCTATTATCGAGGGTGAAACGATTGTCCTTATAAGGCATCAGAGGTTTGATAGTACCTTCAAACTCCGACATGTTACACTTTATAGGAGTACGAGGAGCCATCCATGAACCACCACTTACCAATGGGCAGTAGATAGAAAGTGTACCTTCGCCAGTAATCTTATTGCTATAAGTGTTGCGCTCAGCAAGGTTCCATGTAGCGCTCTTACCCTTAGCTACAGAAATAGGATAGCTTGTAGAACGGCTTTCTGTCAATGTACCACCCTGAAGTTCAACAGCCTTAGCAGGAATTGTGATTGCTTGGTTCTTTATTGTTCCTGCAACAAGTACGAGCTTATTGAGCGAGGTGTTGTTGTTTGTCAATATCAATGTACCACCACCCTTCTTATATGCAACAGTACCTGAAAGAATCTTATTGGCAGTGAAATCGTTAGGATTATCAATGATACCACCTTCCTCTGTTTCAAACTTAATAGGTGAGTTTGTTGTTACAGTAGCTGCAGTACGTAGAGTTGCTCCATTCTCGATAACCATCTTTGCTGCCAAAGCTACGTTAGCACCAAGGTTACCAGAGTTCTTAACATCGCTTGCCAAAGCATTTACGTTAAGCACACCACCAGAGATGCGTGTACCGCCAGTATATGTATTGTCGGTGCGGATGGTTGTGGTACCAGTACCGCGCTTCACCAATACGGTGTTACCTGTGATAGCTCCCTCACCGCTGAGGTTGTAAGCTGCTGTATTGTCAAAGATCACGCTATCTGCCTCGATATCAGAATTAAGAACTACATTCTTTATAGCAGCATCATCATTGAATACCACCTTATCGCCATTCACAAAGTTTGCCTTAGTAGCATCTGATGCCATAGCAAAGTTCTCGGTATGTGCCACATCCCAAGTATTGCTCTCGGCGCCTGTCCATACTACTGTTGAAGCATCGCGAACACCTTCTACTACGAGATAAAGGTTAGTTCCTTCCAAAGCAAGGTGCGACTTTCTACTATTGCTCAATCCTTCGAGTTTGATAACAGAAACGTCGCCTTCTACCTTGTCGAAAGTAGCCAACAAGTACTTACCTTCTGCAAGACCATTAGTACCATGGTTGTTGAATTCAAAGACTGGTACGAGATACTCTGGTCCAAACTTCCAATCCTTAGTTTCAAGCTTTAACTCCTTACCCTTAATGAAGTCTGAGCTTAGGTCGTCATATAAATCAAATACTATGCGTGAACCAAAACGAAGGCTAAGGCTATCTACAGAGATAGAACCCTTTGTATCTGCACATCCAGGACGGAGCTTAGCATCGTATTCCATCTTGATGCTACGGAACTTACCACCATTAGAGTTGAGTTCTGTAAAGCGATTGAGCCACAATGGCGAGTTGAGCATTGTGCCATCAAAGTTTACAACACCTTCCCATATATCTGTATTGCCAGTATGCTTGAAGTCAGCCTTTGGCAATGTCAATATACCATCGCCCTGCTTTACAAGACGTGCATCGCCAGCAAGACCGCCACCATTAACTGTGCAAGTATAAGTTGTGGTATTGATAGGATAGCTCTTTGCCGAAGCCTCGTTTGGAGCCGAACCCTGTACCCATGTTGGCACATTGAATGTCAATACACTTGGCTTAGCACCATCAGCAATCTTTACTGAAGTATTGGCATTGTCAAAAACGAGGACATGCTCACCATCAAGGCTTGAACCGATAGTTCCGCCATCAGCAACTTCCTTTCTACCTGTTGTAGTCAATGGAGGAGGTGCTATTGTGATACCTTCGAGTTCGCCAAGGAAGTAGCTTACATGTGGTGACTGATTGTAGCCACACATCTGAAATACCATAGCATTACGATACTGATGATCGAACCAAAGGTTATAGTTGCGATGTTCTGTAGGAGTAGGAGTAGAATAAATGCGGATGTTGTTGTCAGCAGTACGCATAATAATCTCCTCACGCCAATCGCCAAGGATGTCGCCCTGGTAGCAAGGTGTACCCTTTGTATCGTTGTTTGTCAACGAGCCTTGACAAGTATAGATAGGGCCCGATTGACCATATTTAAATATACCACCCTCGGTATTCTTACCACTCACATAGTTGAATGTTTCTGAAAGGAGGTCGCCATCCCAATAGATATTAAAGTTATAAGTAACACCAGGAGCTGATAGCTCTGCAGATGCCTTATTAGCAACAGTACTTACAGGATCGCCATAGGCAAAACCAATACATCCAGGGACGTTATTGGTAAAGTTGCCGCAAATACAGCGACCAATATCCCTGCCTACTTTCAACTGCGAAACATATACCTTGCTGGTTGTAGCATCACGATAGTTGAATCCTTCTTCATCCTCGTTGCAGGCATACTGCTCGAGTCCATGGATATATGGATTCAAGTCGCCAACATGCTGAGCATCTCCGTGTCCGAAGCCTGTGGTAGACAATCCCTTACCATTGTCGTCGATAACCATCGAGCCGAATACTATCTCATCGCGACCGTCCATATCAACATCTGCAATAGCATAGTTGTGATATCCCTGTCCCTTCCAAGGGCCATTGGTGTTATTAAACCAGCGCCAACGCTCCTTCAAGGTGTGTGTTGCTGGGTCTACGTCAAGGGCTATCATCTTATGACGGGTGTAGATACCGCGAGCAAGGAAGATGCTTGGCTTCTTGCCATCAAGATATGGAGCACCGAAGAAATGCTTGGTACAGCGGTGACCATAACCATCGCCCCAAGCCTTTTCAAGACTTGTTTCTCCATCTTCGAGTCTCTTCAAAGGATATTCTTTACATTCGTATGGTTTACCTGTTACACCGTCCATATATACAAGGTATTCTGCACCTGTACACATAAACCACTGTCCGCTCTTGGTGCCGCTACGATAATTCTTCGAAGCGTCGCCTACAACATATGTAGAACCATCAGCACAATGGATAGTAGTACCATCGGCAGCACGCATCACAACTTCTGCCTTGCCGTCGCCATCCCAGTCGTAAGCAACCATATTCTGCTCGTTGTTCTGGAAGTCGCCCATGTTAGGACCACAGTTTACCCACCACAAACGGGTGCCATCGAGCTTCAATGCCTCGAAGATGCTATATTCGCCTTGGTAGCCTTCCTTAGGATATCCTGCAGCTCTTTCGTTTGCGTTGTCAAACTTCATCAACATATCGAGCTGACCATCGCCATCAAGGTCGGCACAACAAGCATCGTTAGGTACCAAGGTACTCTTGATACCTTCGTGTTTGAGTTTTATCTCCTTATAGCTTGAAGCCCATACAGATGCAGCCTTACTCTGTGCCTGCTCCTTACCTTTAATAATAGCAGAAACGGTATAGGTGTTAGCAAGAGTACCTGATTTGTCGGTAAAATTAGAAACTGTTAATGGTTTATCGTTGATTTTCACACCATTGCGATAAACATTGTAAGTAACGTCATAATACTCTTCAGCAGGAATACGCCAATTAACGTATACACCTCCCGACACCTTCATGGCTATCACACCACGATCAAGTTTATCGGTCTGTCGCTGTGCTTGTGCACCACCTGCCACAGCTGTAAGTGCAGCTGCAAATAGTAGTTTTTTGATCATATTTATTTTAGTTAGGTTCTTAATTCTCTGTTGATTACAAGTAGCATGTAACTAATTAGGTCACAAAATCAAAAATTGTATGTTATACAATTATGCTTGCAAAGGTAA
>ERZ1032113.49-NODE-49-length-36633-cov-7.009405_pt1 | contig 36633 bp, 40 predicted proteins | sample MGYA00518164_ERZ1032113 | MGnify/ENA primary metagenome ERZ1032113 (study PRJEB33719, sample SAMN04261305) | wastewater metagenome | biome: rural village; feature: human; material: feces | host: Homo sapiens | place: El Salvador | collected 2014-01-14 ... | reverse complement strand
TCGAGATTGTCAAGACACAATTCTTAATTTCTAAGAAAATTATTTTAAAAAATGCTTGACAATCTTAAAAGTTAAGAGTATATTATAGTTACAATCTTAGAAATTAAGAAAGGCGGTGACATAAATGATAAGACATAACATTCTCGACATTTTTAACGAACGAATTTACGAGTTAGGAATTAAGCAGAAGTACATTGCTGAGAAGATGAACATAACACAGGACAGGTTATCTAGAATCTTATCAGGTAAGAGTAATATGTTAGCTGATGAAATGATTACTCTTTGTGCTTTACTTGATTTAGAGATTAACCCACAACTGTTTTATTGTCAGAAAACCGCATAAGAACCGATACCAAAGACAGGACCGAAAAATAATAAAAAGAGGTGAGAGGAATGTTTAAGTTTAAAAAGCGTAAGCGTAAGGAGATATGCAACATTGCAGAAACTGCTGTGTGGAAAGCATTAAATGAAGTTGGATACACCGAAAAAATCGGAAAAAAGTACCCCGACAACTTGTGTGAGAACAACAGTCTGAGATTGACAATCGGAAACTTTTATAATCGCAGAGATTTACGCTTGTTTACAAAGCAGTTCAGGAAATTTGCAGCGGATTTTGCACGGATGAGAGGCCGTTGTGTTTTATATCATTTTTACGAAATAGAGGAGAATGACTGTGAATTTAATCAATAAAATTTCCAAGCTTAAAAGAGATTTATATAATAGGCATTTAATCCACAGTTTTATGAGAGCGGTTGATGCCCAAGAACGCAAAAAAGCAAAAAGCATTGCAGACAGTATTCCGCAAGAAGCGGCGAATAATGTTTTTTATTTGCTTAACCGTACCGAAAAAGTCGGGGAGAAACTTCCCGATGAACTGTTGTTTACCAAATACAACACAAGATTGTCGGTCGGAAGGTTCAAAGATATGTCGGAAGTGTTTATGTTTATGAAACAGTTCAGAAAATTTGTTTCCGAGTTTGAAAAGAAGTGTGGGTACAAGATAGTTTATATCTATAATCCCTATACAGAAGAACAGCCTCCCAAAAGTCGGAAGGCTGAATCAAAGTTATTTACAAAGCAAGGCAATGAGTGAAATAACAAGAGATGCAAAAGAAATAAAGTAGGGGCTGTGTTGCTCTATCCAAATTATTTTTAAGTATCTCAGATATGCCATTCCTTTGGCAGACGGAAAAAAGTATGTATAAATACCTTCATTTTTTGAAAAAATCAATCCGCACTCCATAAGATAATCCGTACTGCTTTTGGCATAATCGCCGTAGCATTTTCCAACATCATAATCAAACGCTTTATTAGGATTAAGTGAATGCTCCCACATACTTTCAAGCCTTTCAAGTTGTGTATGAGGATGTTGGCATATAAATTTGAATATATTCATTGTAGGCTTATCAAAGGGATAATACTCCATAATTAAACCTCCTTTCGGTTTGATTATAACATAACGGTCAAACCCGATACCAAATTACAGGAAAATAAATATAAGGTGGTGAGAGGAATGTTAGAAGATGCTGACAGAATCAAAGTTGTAAAATGCCTTGTAAATTTCATTGAAAGAGTTACAAAAAAAGAACGACCTTCAAAGGCAGAAGTGGAAGTTCTGCCCGAGGTCGTAAGAGCTTTAAGAGAATTTAATACCTTGTAAAGAACCGATACCACATTACATAAAACAAAAGTAGGGGGGTGAGAAGAATGTTTGCTAAATACATTAAAAGTAGGAACTACAAAAAAGGTAAACACGATGTTGTTATACGCTTGAATAATTTCAGTAGTGACAATCAAAAGGAAGATGTGATATGGGAAATAAAACAATTGATGAACCGTATAAACTATACATCCGAAAGTAAGATAAACTACAAAATAAAAATCGGCTGAACATAAAGCTCAACCGATTTGATGTTATCAGTTATTCGACACTGTAAAGAGAATCATATGAGACATCAATAGGGTCGGTGTCATTACAAGCCTCTATAAATAAAGAAGTTGGTACATCATATTTAGGGTCTTGTTCCAAAATTGACAAAGTTGCATAAATCATGCCGTCATCTTTCATCAACTTTACTTGTTCATATAATTCTGAAACCTTAACTTTAATCGCAGACATATTCTCACCTCCTCTCTGATTATAAATAATATCACGAGTTGAGATGAAATACAAGTTAAGTAAACAGCGTAAAGAACCGATACCACATTACAGGAAAAATAAAAGTAGGGAGAATCATTATCATTATGAATGAAATCAGAGTAAGAATTAAAGACCTCATCAAAGAGCTTCAAATGTTGCAAAAGGACGGCTACGAATGTGCCGACCTCACAATTGAAGAAGCCGAGGAAGGCGTTCCGGCTCGCATTATGCTCAGCGACTACGGCTGTGTATTTGAATGCAAAGGGGGAGAATGACTATGCAAATAATTAAAGTAAAAATTGATACCTTAATCAGCAAACTTGAAGAAATCAAGGCAAGCGGACACGAAACGGTGCATTTGTCTATTGTTGAGGGTAACCCAAGGCACAAAATCCCAGCTCATGTTGACCTTGATGCAGACAAGGATTTTCGTTGTGTGCTCGAGGTGAGAAAGTGAACCGAATTACAGTAAGGATTGATGACCTAATCAATCAGCTTAACGAATTAAAACGAGATGGTGCTGAAAAAGTTTTGCTTGAAATTGAAGAAGGTGTTGCAGACCCCGAGGAGAATTGTCCGAACAGAATAAATCTGATGCCTGCATATCATCCGAGTGAAATTTTTTCGCAAGTTTATGAAAGCTACTAAAGCAAAAGTCGATACCAGATTACAGGAATAAATAATGAAAGGGTGAGAAGAATGCCGAGAGTAAGAAAAAATCCCGATGACGAATTGAAGAAAGTTATTGTAACAAACATCAATTATGAAGCTGATAAAATGGGGCTTGATAAAGAAACAAAGGAAATTACATTTCATCTGAGAGACGGAACACTTAACAACAAGATGAAAGATCCGGGTAAATTCAAAGTTGATGAACTCATAAGATTTTCAAAAAAGGTTAATGTTCCTATCGGAGAATTGTTCTATCCGAAAGTTTCTTCAAGAGAAGCAGAAGAAACTATGTTGAATGCAGATAAGGTTTGTGCAAATGTAGAGAAATATACCGAACAATTTGCAAAGCAGTTTTCGGAAGTGTTTGCAAAACAATTCTCGGAAGAGTTTGCAAAGCAAATTGCATATCAGTTTAACACACTCATCAACACAGTGGTCAACACACTTATATCAAAGGTAACATCCGATGAATGACAAAACACTTGACGAACTCAATGACATGGCCAAAAGGTGGATAGACGGAGAGATAAATCATCTTGAAGTTGTGTCTTTGAAATTGTTTGACCGTTTGTTGGTGCTGGAACTCGCCAACGCATACAGTATGTGCAAGGTCGGTTTGCTCAGCGAAAAATACACTGCCGCATATAAATTAAAATTCTTTCAGGAGTATCGTGAACTGAAGCTCAAGACGGAATTTTTGCTTGTCCAACAAGAACAGCAGATTGACTCTGTAAGGAGTGCAAGTGTAACGCTTTCGGAAGTCTGCAAGGAATACGGCAAAGATGAGGTTGACCTCGTTAAGCTGTGCGAGTTGCAGGCGAAGGCAATTGATGAACTGACACGGGAGAATGTACATATCAAGCTGTGGAACTCGGTCAGAGCATACAAAAAGCCTAAAGATTACGCAAGACGGCATATGAGCAAGATTGTTGATGAGCTTATTGACAGGTTCGGCAGTAAAGTACCGTTTGAACAGGTTGTTATGTCATATCTCAACACTTGCCTTAAAGACAACCGCAGAGAGATGTGGGAACAGTTGACAGGCGATGACTATCCGACAAAGGCAAGACAGCAACTGCCGATTAAGGACGGCAATGCGAAAGGTGAGCTTGAATCAATGAAGAAACATTACGGTGTGAGAGCCGAAAGAAAAAATGTAAAGGAGAACAATGAAAATGATTTTAGGAAATTGGAAGAGCAAAAGCGAACTCAAGAGAGAGGTGGCAAAGAAGGAAATTAACATTAAGTACCTCACCGCCCTCAATGTAATTGGCGATGACATCGCAAATGTACAGCTTGATATTATTGACCGACTCAAAGCGGAGAACAACGAACTCAGAGCCGAAAATGAAAGGCTCAGAACGGAAAATCTGACACAGGGCTTTGAGTGTGTCGGAGTATCGGCAATATGAATGTAATTGTAATTATTTGTATCGTCTGCCTTGTTTATCATATCATCTTTAAACTTGCGAAGGTGATGTATTTAATATCGCTTGACGATGAAGAAAGAATGATATGCCAAATATACTGCATTTGGCCTAATTGGCTAACCATATTTGCGATTGTTGATATACTTATGAGATTTATTCTTATCATTGATGTAGGTATATTGTGCATATGGGCAATTATGGCTCTATTGTCTTAGTAAGGAGATTTTTGTAATGGAAAGAAAACCGACATTGACTACGATTGCAATTGAAAAACTGCATCCGCACCCCGATAACCCTCGTAAGGTTCTCGGGGACATTGATGAGCTTGCTGACAGCATTAAGGCGAACGGCATTCTTCAAAACCTCACGGTTGTGCCAATGAATGACGATTGGACGGAGTTTACCGTAATTATCGGACACAGAAGATTAGCAGCGGCAAAGCAGGCGGGATTGACTGAACTGCCATGTGCTGTTGTTGAAATGACAGAGAAAGAACAGCTGTCAACGATGTTGACCGAAAATATGCAGCGGTCAGATTTGACGGTTTATGAAGAAGCAAAGGGCTGTCAGCTGTTGCTCGACCTCGGTGATACGGTCGCAGAGGTTGCAGAGAAAACAGGCTTTTCAGAAAGCAAAATCAGACGGAGAGTTAAACTCTGTGAGCTTGACGAGGAAGCCTTCAAAGAAAGCCAAATCCGACAGCCTACATTGCAGGATTATGACAGGCTGAATCAGATTAAGGATATTGATGTAAGGAATGAATTGCTTACATCAATCGGCACTAATAACTTTGATAATCGACTTTATTTCGCCGTGCAAAAGCAGAAAGCTGACGAGAAAAGAGCAGAGCTTGAAAAAATCTGCCTCGATAACGGTATGACGAAGTGTGAAAGCCGTAACGATATCCCAGAGAACTGCGAATATGTAGGCACGGTTGAAACAGCACAATTATTAAAAGAGTCCTTTGATGACGATAGGAAGAGATATTTTTTCTTCACAACATACGGAATTTATGTAACTATCTATATTCAGAAAACAAAAGAACAAATTGAAAATGCTGACGCAGAAAATAAAAATAGGAATGCTAAAAAGCAAAAGTTTGATGAACTTGAAGCACAGGCTAAAGAAATCAATCAGCGTTGCAAAGCTCTCAGAGAAGGCTTTATGCTCGAAGGCAACTTTAACGATGATGCCCAAAAGCAGGAATTAATCAATTACATATTGTATTCGATGTCGGAGTGCAGAGAATACGATGACAGAAGTTTTTATTCTCTAAGTGGTCTCAAACATGAAAACGACGAATGCATAAATCTTGATGATTGCATGAAAGACACCGGCAAAATGTTAATGGCAGCGGCATATGCGTTTTTTGAAGATCTTTACAACACAAAATATATTGATGTTACATATGACGAGGGTATTCAAAGAAATATCAGCCCCGAGCTAAACAGATTTTATAATCTACTCGTCAAACTCGGCTATGTGATGAGTGACGAAGAAATTCAGCTCCGTGACGGCACACATCCGATTTTTACCACCGGTGAAACAAACTAAATAAGTTAATCACACAACTGCACTTGTGAGATTATATATCTCATTTTATACCTATACCTACTTTTCTGAATATTACCATTTTACAAATATCTCAGGCAGGTGCAGATGTCTGAGATGATTTTTAAGAGGTAAAAAAATAATGGCAAAAAAAGAGGATGATAATACAGGGTACATTACTCAATCTACTCGTCATTCTATGCTTGTATCATTGAGCCGTGAAATCAATGTGATTTCAGACGAAAACGCAGTTTTATACGACACAATAATCAAATTGTGCCAAAAGTTCTTTCCTGAAAAAAACAACCAAAAATTTTGCGCTCAATGTAAGATTATGGAGAAAGGAGCTTATGCACCTAATCCTATTGATGATCCAACCACACCCTACATAGAATCTCACATGCTGAGATTAGAAATGCTTGCAACCGGAAATATGGAGTTAAAAGACCAAATTGTTAAAATGTGCCGGCTGTTACTTGAGGAGAAAGACAATGACAAAGGCAATGACAGAAGTAAAACTTAAACCTTGCCCGTTCTGCGGTAGCGAAGATTTTGTACTGGGGTTTCATGAAGGACATAACGAAATGAGAGTAAAATGCAAAAGGTGTAAAACTTTGTTTACAATATTTGACACTCCCGAAAATGCCCCGAAACTGTGGAACAGAAGAACATATTGCTATCAAGCTGAAAGAGCCGTACAGGATATGACTGCCGAAAAAGCAATTGGAGTGTTGAATGAAATCGGCGAAGGAGCAAACATTGAAGATATGCTTAAAAATTTGAGCAATTCCAATACATTTACCGCTCTTAAACTTGCCGTCCATGCTCTTGAAAAGCAAGTGAAAGCGATATGATTTTGAAAAAACAAGAAAGGATGACCTGCTGATGAAGCAGTATGAAGCTGACCAACAGCGGAAGTTATTTCAGTGGACGACCTTCATCCGGGCAAAGTATCCTGAAATTGATTTGATGTTCCACATTCCGAACGGTGGGAGCAGAAATAAGCTCGAAGCGGCCAACCTTAAAAAGCAAGGGGTAAAGGCAGGTGTACCTGATTTGTTTTTACCGATCAGCCGTGGAGGTTATCATGGTCTGTTCATCGAATTAAAATACGGTAAGAATAAGCTGACTGAAAAACAAACCGAATGGCTTAAAAGCCTTAATGAACAAGGCTACGCTGTCGCTGTATGTTATGGCTGCGACGAGGCAAGCAAAAAAATATTAAAGTATTTGAAATTAGGTGAAATAAATGAGTGAAGGGAAAAAGAAACGAGGTCGCAAGAAGAAACTCGACCGAATAGACAGGATGTGTCTTTACTGTTCTAATTACAACGCAAAGCACGGCACAAGTTACAGTTATGGCCAGTTTGTTGCGCAAATAGCCGCAGGAAAAATTAAAAGACTTGGGTTATATGATTATGAAGGAGGTCTTGCAAAATGAGTGAAAATGAAAAACCGGTTGCAACGGAAATGCAGGACAAGCCGGCACCGGCAGAGACATTGACCTGCCGCTCTTGTAAGGAATGCCGAGGGTACAAGTTTTGCGCCAGCAGAAGCAGGGATTATCCTTGCCTGTGTTTTACTGCTAAAAATGAAAGGTGACTACATATGAGAAGAGAAGATAAAGAATTTATAAAAAGTCAGATTGAAAACTTAAAAGAATCCTCACACGAGAATTTTATGACAGTACTTATGCAGGTTAATTATCTTAATCTTAAATTATTCAGAGCTGAAAAAGGCTGCAAAAAGCTCAGGGAAGAGAACAGAAGATTAAGAGCAGAAAATCAGATGCTCGAGGACAACATTGGAAATCTCTTGTGCACACGAGAGGAAGAGATGAAGTACAACCGAGTGCTTAACGAAAACATCACAAAACTGGCTGAGGTCAACGCACTTATGGCAGGTAAACTCTCGGTGTATGAGCCTGTTAAGAAGGCTGAATCTCAGCCCGATGAGACGGCTGACACGGTAAGAGAGTCAGATCCGGCAGAAGAATAAAAGGCAACACCCTTGCTACACGCAAAATCCAATTTTTAAATCAAGAAATCAAACAAAATTCACAGTTTCATATTCAAAAACTTAAATCAAAAAGCAATGACTTCTTTTTTTGATTTTAGCTGTTACACAATAAAATAAGAACACACAATTGCAGTGGCAAGGTTTGCAAAAAAGCAGTAGCTCAATGGTCAGATGGGCTACTGCTTAGCTATATCTATCAGCATTAATATTCTAAAACAGAATAATAATCAGTCATAATGAAAGGAGCTGAAATGCTCCTTTAATATCCTGCTCAAATGATTATTTAAGCAGGGAAAACAGGAAAAATATACTATAATAAAAGGTTATGCTATGTACACTTATAAGAGAACAATCAAAAGCGGAGATATGATTGAGGTTGAGTATTACCAGTCAATCAGAAAAATAGGCAAGAACTACGGCGGAAGGAAATCAAATAATTCTTTAAGCTCGGCCAAGATGAGAAAAGCAAACAAGCTCCGTGCGGTTAAGCATATGCAGAGGCTCATAAATGCAAACTTTGGGAGCGGTGATTTTTTCTGTCGCTTTTCTGCGCCGTATGGAACATATGAAACAGAAGAAGAGTTTCGCAAAGAGGTAAATAAGTGGCTTGACCGAATCAATTACCGCCGGAAGAAGCAGGGCAAGGGCAGACTAAAGTACATAGCGTTTATTGAATGCGGTAAGTCGGGTAAGAACTGGCATATCCACATCATAGTCAGCAAAGGGGACAGGGAACTGCTGTTTGAACAATGGCCCTACGAAAACGGCCAGAACTTTACTCCGCTATATAAGAACGAGAATTTTAAAAAGTTAGCTGAGTACATAACAAAAGACTTGACAGGTAAAGAAGATGTTGATGCCGCACAAAAGCGGATGATGACAAGTCGCAATCTTAAAAAGCCTGAATCGGTCACACAAAAGGCAAAAAGAAGAGAGATAAGAGCCTTGGAGCGTGGAGAAATGATTGAAGCGCCCGAAGGTCATTATCTCATTGAGGACGATTACTCAATGAACTACTCTGACATATGCGGTGCAAAGTGGTATTTTTGCTTTTTACCGATTACGCAGAGGCGAAAATGGTAAATAATGGTAAATTCAGGCCGTGCGATGTACGGTCTTTTGGGGTTGCACAAAAATGAAGTATGCAGCGGAATAGATACAAAATCAAAGGAGAGATGAAATTGAAAGAAAACAAAGCCAAATGTCCGTTCTATTCGTATGATAGCCAGAGCAAGATCTGCTGTTTCGGGGCGGTGTACAAGAGCAAGAGCACAACGCTGTTTTTTGATTCACCGCAGGACAAGGAAAATCACTTCAACGATTTTTGTGGTAGCTACTGCTGGAAGGGCTGTCCGCTTGCTCAGACGATCAGCAAAGATTTGTAAAATATCAATCTTTTAAAAACATATATGCGAAAATTTTAAATCAATTCAAAAATTTTACTTCTGTCACGGTTTTGCCTTTCGGTGAAACCGTGTTTTTGCATACAAATATTAGCCTCGGAAAAAAGTGTACAAATTTGGTATTAAAGTTTTAACTTTTTTGCGTGAAAGAAAAAAGCTAAAATTAAGACACGAAACATGTACAAAAAGGCGGTGAGTTGATGAGCCAAAAAAAAGACTTGAAAGGACAGCAGACAGAATTTAATGAGCAAAAAGCAATTGACTGGGTGCAAATTAAAGCTGAATATATCAGCGGCACAATGTCCGCTTCAAAACTTGCCGAAAAGTACGGAGTGAGCGTGTATGCCATACGAAAAAGGTCGGGAAAAGAACGCTGGCAGGAGCTGAGAAAGCAGAATCAGAGTGAAACCGCAAACAAAATAGCTAAGAAAATCAACACAGAGAAAGTGAAGAAAACCGTCAGAGAGATTGACAGAGTTGTGGCCGTTGCCTCAAAACTTATCACAAAGCTGAACAGAGCTGTTAATGAGCTTGACAAGGACGAGGAGCTCATCAAGAAGAAAGTAACGGTTAAGGCCGAAAAAAGCGAAGATGAGAAAACCGCAACAGCGGAAGAAGAATACAGCTACGATTATGCAAAGCGAAAAACACTTGTAAATACAAAGCGTGCAGCGGAAATCTCAAAGAGTCTGCTCAATGTTCGTGATATTCTTGCAGATTATACGACGGAACAGGACGAAGAGAACGCTCTCGGCATTATCGAAATCCCGATGCAGGAAGTAATGCGACCGCCCGAAGATGATGAGCAGGACGGTGAAAGCGTTGAGTAAAAAAGTCATATGGACTCCTCAGCCAAAACAGAAAATAGCGTTGAGCCGTGGCGAAGATGAGATGCTATACGGCGGTGCTGCCGGTGGCGGTAAGACCGATTATTTGGTAGTTGAGGCGGCAAGGCAGGTAAACATCCCTGAATACAGAGGACTTATACTCCGTAGAGCTGTGCCTGACCTTGCACGAATCATTGACCAAACCAGGGCAATTTATCCGTCAATAGATAGGGGGGCAAGGTACAACGCAACAACAAGAGTGTGGACCTTTTCGAGCGATGCACAAATTAAGCTCGGCTCTTTATTTCGCACGAATGAAAAATATAAATACCAAGGCCAACAGTACGATTTTATCGGATTTGACGAATTAACGCAGTTTACTTTTGATGAATACAGCTACTTAAAATCCCGAAATCGTGGCAACTGCAAGGCGACGAAGGTGTATATGCGATCAACCGCCAACCCCGGCGGTGTTGGCCACGGCTGGGTGAAACAGTATTTTGTGACTGCCGGAACTCCGGGGGAAACTATATGGCTCAGCGACAAAGTAATTATGCCTGACGGCACGACCAAAAACTATTGGAGCAGTAAAGTCTTTATTACTGCGAGCGTTTTTGACAACAATGCCTTAATGAACAATGACCCCGATTATGTCAAGCGACTGGCACAGTTGCCCGAGGCGGAGCGTAATGCCTTGCTCTACGGCTCGTGGGATAGTTTTGAGGGACAGGTTTTTACTGAGTGGATAGACAATAGAGAGCATTACAAAGACAGACGGTGGACTCATGTGATTGAGCCGTTCAAAATTCCGCAAAGCTGGAGAATAATACGCTCATACGACTGGGGATATACAAGACCGTTTTCAGTCGGTTGGACTGCCGTTGACCAAGACGGCAGATTTTACCGAATCCGTGAACTGTACGGCTGCAAGAAGAATCAGCCAAATACAGGTGTACGCTGGCCAATCGAAAAAGTGGCACAGGAAATTCTTGCAATTGAAAATAATGACCCTCAGATTAAGGGCAGACAGGTTTATGGTGTGGCGGATCCGGCTATCTTTGCAGAACAGGGCAGCGGAAAAAGCCAAGCCGCCACGCACGCACAGTTGGGTGTGTTCTGGAATAAGGGCGACAACGCAAGAATTGCCGGAAAAATGCAGTTTCATTCACGGCTTGCATTTGATGAGGAAGGCTATCCGATGTTTCAATGCTTTAATACCTGCACAAATTTCATTCGGACAATCCCGAATCTTGTGTACTCGCAGATAGACACGGAAGATATTGACACAGAGGGCGAAGATCATATTTACGATGAAAGCCGTTACGGAATGATGACTTCAATTATTACACCGAAAGAAGTTGTGCTGAGGAATGCAAGGGCATTTGACCCATTGAATATAAGTCAGACACGATGTTACAACAGATAGGAGATTACCAAAATGAGCGAAGTAAAACGAGATGAAAACGGAATGATTATGCCGGTTAAAACTACATATCCAGCTCTGACCTCGGAGAAATCAAAGCTGAGCAATGTTTACGGTACAGGTGATAAGACGACTGATGAAGAGCTGAAATCAGCCGAACAGGCAGAAAAAGAGAACGAGAGCAGCGGTAAGCCGATTGGACTTGACGAAATACATGAGGCTATGCAGACCTTCCGCAAATATCAGAACAGCAAAAAGCTGTATGATGAAAGGTTTAAACAGGCATTTAAAGAATATAATCTGCTCTATACAGAGGCTACTGCACCGCAGATTAAAACTGACGATAACGACAGGCCTCGAAAGGTGCTTATACCGAAACGCAAAGGCGCACAGGCACTTAATGTCATAATGAACAAGCACGCTGACGCTATGGATAACTACCCCGAAATCATTTGTCTGCCAAGAGCACAGGACGACGAACAGGCTGCAAAGACACTCAACAGCGTAATACCGTGCATACACAAACGCAACGGATTTATAAGGACCTACTCTGATGAACAGCTTGACAAGTTTGTCGGCGGTTGCGGTTGTTACGCAGTATTGTGGGACAAGACCGCAGAAAACGGACTGGGTGATATTGCTATCAGCCGAGTTGATATTCTCAATCTTTTTTGGGAGCCGCATATTGAAAACATACAGGACAGTGCGAATGTATTCTTTGCCCGATATTACGATGAAGAAGGAATCAGAAAGGTACATCCCGAGCTTGAAAGCGTTTCGACTGCCTCACTCGGTTTGGTTGAGCATGAAACCTATGACAACAGCAACAAGTCAAATGATAAAGTTATACTTCTTGACTGGTACTACAAGAAAAACGGCGAACTGCATTTATGTAAATTTGTAGGTGAACACATTCTCTACTCATCTGAAAATGAGGGCAAGCCGATTTACAATCACGGAAAATATCCGTTTGTGCTTGAACCGATGTTCAGACTGCGAGATACTCCCGTGGGCTTCGGATTTATGGATGTAGTCAGAGCACCGCAAAATCAGCTTGATGAACTTAAACACGATATGCTTGTGAATATCAAAGTCAATTCACAGCCGAGAATTTACTCAAATACAGCTGTCGGAGTGAACAATGATGATATGACCGACCTTGACAAAACGGTAATTGAGGTCAACGGACAGTTGCAGGGTAACATTGCACCGGTTGAATCAAAAGAGCTTGCCTCGGGCGCATGGAGCTTGTACGACAGATTGTCGAATGAAATCAAAGAAACCTCTGCTACGAATGACGCAAGTAATGGGGCAAGTGCGGCAGGTGTTACAAGCGGTTCGGCAATTGCGGCATTGCAGGAAGCAGGCGGAAAGGTAAGCCGTGACTCCAACAAGCTGGCACAGGAAGCAATGACGGAGCTTGCACAGTTGGAAATTGAACTGATGAGGCAGTTCTATAATCTTCCAAGAATTTTTAGAATTACAGGCGAAAACAATCAGACTACATATGAGGAGTTTGACAATACAGACCTCAGAAAACAGCCGTTGACCTATACAGACACAGACGGACAGACGGTAAACTATACCGACGAGGACGGCAACATACTTGAACGACTGCCGATTTTCGATATTGACGTGAAGGCGCAAAAGGCAAGCCCGTTTGCGACTGCCGCACAAAATGAAATGATGATGAATCTATTTCAAATGGGAGCGTTCAATCCGCAGGCGGCTGATGCCACACTTGTAATGCTTGACGGCATGACCTTTGAGGGCAAAGAAAAACTAATTGAGAAAATCAAGCAGAATCAGACCTTGTCACAGGCGGTGCAGGAGCTTTCAAACAAAGTGCAGATGCTTGAGGCAATGAACGCAAGCAGAACAGCGGCAGATGTGCAGAATGCTATGCCGAGCGAAAATTCACAGACCGCACAGCAGACACCGCCACAGACTGAAAGCGAGGTAACAATGTGATTGAAGTAACATTGATTGACTGCGGAAATCTGATATATTTTGGAAGCAAAGGACACGGCTCACATGATGTGTGTGTTGCCGTGAGTGCTTTATGCTCTACATTTTTGCAGTATATCAGAGAAATGCAGGACGAAAACAATGTGACGATAGTCAATGAAATCTATGAAAACGGTCACACGAAATCAGAGTTTTATATTGTCAGTTCAGATGCCGAAGTACGCAATGGCATTAAAGCACTATGGACGGGATTTGAACTCTACGCAAAAAATTATCCCAATGAAATAGATTTAAACTTTGATGACGGCAACCCGAAATAAAGTTTAAAATCAACAAGAGTTTTAACTTTTTTTGAAAAATTAAGGTTGATATAATTAAAATATAAGGTCGCAGTAGTGGAACTGCATTAAGACCTGACACCTCGGAAAGACGAGAGAGAGACACCTCGGAAAGACGAGAGACGGAGGTTCTTATGAACGACAAATTTTTAAGACTTATCGTAAATCTGCATGACGGCGACTCAGCAGGCGCAGCTGACGGCGGAGACGGAAACGGTGAGCACGGTGAAGCCACAAGCACCGACAACAACATAAGCCGTGAAACGAGAGAGAGAGCTGAGAGAATCGGCATAGGTGACGACCTTATCGACGATTATAATAAGGCTTTCGGCAACGGCAATCAGAATCAGAACAACACAGAAGGCGAAAACAACAGCACAGACACAGACGGCGAAGAAAACTCAGAAGAAGAGTTTGAAAAGCTGATTAAGGGCAAGTACAAGAATGTGTATCAGAACAGGGTGCAGTCTTTGGTGAAGGACAGACTGTCAACCAAAGACAAGCAGATTTCCGACATGCAGAAGAAAGAAAATACCGGCAATCAGATTTTCGCTCTTATTGCAAACAAGTACAATGTACAGCCCGATGACCTTGACGGTCTTCTCAAAGCCGTAACAGAGGATAAGGATTTGTTTGCAGAAAAGGCTCTTGCCGCCGGAGTAACAACAGAAGAGGCACGCAATAACTTCTTCACTCAGCAAAAAACAAATGCACAGGAAGAAGAGCTTGAAACCCTCCGCAGAGAAAAAGCCGCAAGAGAACTTGATACGCATTTGAGGTCAATTGCAGCGGAAACGATGAAAGAATTTCCAAACTTCAACCTTGAAGATGAGTTTCAGAATCCCGCATTTCGCACAGCTCTTGACTTTATTGCTCAACAGAAAAATGAACAGAACGAAAAGACAGGTCGTAATGATGAAATTTATGATTTGACGACTGCTTATAAAATGGCGCATTTTGATGAATTGCAGAAAGACCTTGTAAAGCGTTCAAGCTCTGCCGCAATCAGTGCGGCGGCACAGTCAATTCAGAGTGGTGCAAGACGACCAACCGAAAATGCGGTCAAGAAAAGCGGTACAACCACGCAGAGAAAGAGCGTGGAAGATATGTCTGACGCTGAATTTGATGCCTTTTACGAGAAAGTAAGACGAGGCGAGGCACATATTTAAGACCTTGCCGAAAGGAAGGTACGACAATGAAAAGCAAGATTATTAAGCTTATTATCAATATCCACGGTAATACGGTTGACGCAGGCGGTGTAAACAAGTCAAACGGCTACGTTTACAATGCTTACGGCAATACGACATCAACATCGGGCAATGACTGGACACCCGAAAAGGCTAAATTCTATAACAAAGTATTCCTCAAAAACTTGACAGCGAAATGCGTTCACGGTCAGTTTGGTGAGCATGACACAATTCCGAAGCAGTCGGGCAACATTTACAACAAAAGAGGTATTTCACCGTACCCAACTGTTACAACACCGTTGCAGGAAGGCATTACTCCTGTCGGTAATAAGATGAGCTTCTACTATGTCGAAATTGCCGTAAATCCGTACGGCGCATATACACCTATCACAGACTGGGCAAGTTTTTGCAGCCGTGATAATGTGATGACAAAGGACAGCGAGGAGCTTGCTTCACAGGCAGGACGCTCAATTGAAGAGATTGACCGTGAGGCTCTTAATGCCGGCACAAGCGTAATCTATGCACCGGCTGTAGGCACTGACGGAGCGGTTACAGAGGTTGCAAGCCGTGCGGCTATTACGGCGAACAGTAAGCTCACAATTGACACAGTGTTCAGAGCACTCAATTATCTCGAGTGTCAGAACGCTGAGCCTATCGGCGAAAACTATGTCGCTGTTGTACATCCGAATGTTAAGTACGACATCATCAGTAACAAGGATTTCATCAGCGTAGTTAAGTATGCACACGCTGACAAAATTTTTAAAGGCGAAATCGGTACAATCGGCAATGTTAAGTTTGTACAGTCGAACTTTGCAAAGGTGTTCAAGGGCGCAGGTGCAAGCAAGATTGATGTTTATTCAACTCTTGTGTTCGGTAAGGACGCATATGTTACTGTTGAGATTGAGGGTGAAGGCACTCAGACAATCGTAAAGGGCTTTGGCTCGGGCGGTACATCTGACCCACTCGACCAGAGAGCAACACAGGGATGGAAAACAACTCACGGCGTCGGCATTATCGGTCAGACCAGAATGGTTCGTATCGAATCAGCCTCATCTCTCAACACAGTAGCACAGACAGCTTCTCCGGCTGTAGCATGATCGGGAGGTATATAACCTATGACAACAACAAAGAAAGCCGCAGAGACGGCAGAAAATACAGAAGTATCGGCAGCGGAAACTACTGCCGATACCGTAACAATTAAAAAATCTCAGCTTGATAAGCTCCTTGGAATGTATGACGAATTGCAGGAGCTCAAAAAGAGTATGCCAACAGACCGCAAGGCGGAAAAAATCAAGCATGACAAGGAACTTGTAAAGCTGATTGAAAAGGCAAACAAGGCAAGTGAAGAACTTGTTGAGTACATCGCTCCAACAGGCTCGATGAAGTCAAACAAGAATATCGAGGTCAATATCAACGGTGTTCAGTACACTGTTCCGAGAGGTGTCAAGACGAACATTCCACGCAAGGTTGCGGAGATTATTGACAACTCGATTAAGCAGGCTGAATTTGCTCAGGGCGTGCAGGACAAGGCTGCCGAGATTGCCCAGCAGGCAATTGCCGAGGGTAGAATTTAATTTAACAGCAAGGGATAAATTGTTCTCCTTACAAAAAAATTCGCAGAAGGGCGGGGGCGGTAGCTTCCGCCTTTTTTTGCGTACAAGGAATATTTGAGAGGTGATTATATGACACTTGGCAAGGTAATTGAAAGAGTGAGGAATCTTAAAAGCGGATATGATGTGTCCGATGAGGACATTATAAGCTACATTAACGAGGCGGAGATGGAAATTATCAGCAATGTAATAAGTAATCGCGAAAGTGATAACGAGATTGTAGGCACATACGGTAACTATCAGCTTGATACAGACAGAGGGTTTGAACTGCTTGTGCCAGCTCCGTATGACCGTATATACGAGGCTTATTGTGCGGCACAGATTGACAGGGACTACGAAGAGGCTGAAAGATATTCCGTTGATATGAGCGTATATAATCAGCTGAGGCAGGATTTTGGAGTGTTCTGGTTTAAAACGCACCCACAAAAGAAACGATATAACTTTCATATTGGTTAAGAGGTGACAATATGCTACCCAAATTAAATATACCGAGGAGAGATACAACGAGTATCAGCGTGTTCAGAGGACTTAACCGAAGTCCGAACACAGGCTTTTCAAGGGTTTCAAACTCGTCAAGCAGTATTTACACAGAGTTCAAAGATTTTAAAAATATGACTTCTGATAAATACCCGCAGCTTTCCCCGAGAGCAAACCGTTCCCGAATTACTTCGGACGACAAAATCAAAATTATTTCCAATCTGTTGTCGGCTAACTCAGGGCTTATTTATATTGACTCTGACACAAATCTGCATATCGGGGCAGAGGTTACAAAGATTGATGAGATTGATGCGGCCAAACAGCACCATATTGTTTTATACGGCAATAAGGTTGTAGTATTCCCCGAGAAATTATCAATTAATATGAGCGACAAAAAGGTGACTATGATTGATTGCCAAAACAAAGATTTGGTCACACAAGTAGAAGCAAAGAGTAATTTGCAACTTGATGCCTCAACATTTGATTATGCATATTTGTTATGTTCAATTACACGGTCGCATTATGACGCAAGTGCGAGCAAGAATTATCGACCGAGCGTAACTTTATATACCAACAACGATTTAACCGACACAAAATATCAGTTGACAAGTAATAAAGACGTGGTTGATATATTCAGCTCAAATGATATTAGGACAGGCATGGTAATTGAAAGTTATAACAACTTTTATTCTGTTATCGGAATTGAAAAGAAGGACAGTACCTATAAAAAGAATAGACTTTTGAAATTCAAAAAGTTGTCTCAAAAATTTAATTATACGACAATAAGAGCAAAAGGAATAGGCACTAATATACAGGCAGGAGATTTTGTTAAAATCAGCGGATTAACTGACTCTCTTGTCAGCACAGATGCCGAAAGCTATGTTGATAAGAGTTACATTAAAAACCTTAACTGGAAAACTTTCAAGGTTTATTACGTTTCAAGAAATGAGCTTACAATCAAGTGCGAATTGGAATCAAGCGTGCCGTACACAGGTACAGTCACAGTTGAAAGAATCTCACCCGATTTTGATGAGGGAAAAATCGTGGAAATGCAAAATCGCTTGTGGTGTTGCTCCTCTGAAAACAACGAAATTTATTGTTGTAAACAAGGTGATGAGCGCAACTGGCAGGCATACAGTGACGGAATCAGTACAGACAGCTGGGCTATGACCTGCGGAAAAGAAGGAAAGTTTACAGGCATTGCAACACGGGGCGACAGCGTTATTTTCTTCAAAGAAAACTACGCATTAAAAATCTACGGAACAAAGCCGAGTAATTTTACCCTTGCGGAATACAATGTGCCGGGTGTCGAAATCGGAAGCGAAAAAAGTCTTGTAAACATTAACTCAACCTTGTTTTATTTGGGCCATAACGGTGTATATGCTTATCAGAGCGGTAGCCTGCCGGCGCTCATCAGCGAAGAATCTTTGTGGGGGCATACTTATAAGAACGCAGTCGGCGGCAGACACGGAAATAAGTATTATATCTCCGCAGAAAGAGATGACGGAGAACAAGAGCTTCTTGTGTACGACACTGACAAAGGCTTGTGGCACAAGGAAGATAACGCAAAGATGATTGACTGCACAACATACAACGGTGTGCTGTATTGGCTTGATGAAACAAAAGAAAACATTATGTGTCCTGATAAAGCGGACAATCTTCTTATTGACAATACGAAATATGAGTATCAACAGGAAGATTGCTTTGAGTGGTCTGCTGAAACAGGCGACCTTTACGACAGCGAATTAAACGTGAAGAATATCGGCAAGATACGAATCGGTATTAAAGCCGAAAATGGAGCAAAGGTCAGCTTGTTTGTGCAGTACAAGGACAACGGCGAATGGCGGAAAGTCAGCGAAATGCTTTACAGCGAGAAAAAGCCGAGAGTATTCGCCGTAGCTTTACGCAGAGCTGAATATCTGCGCCTTAAACTTGTAGGAACAGGACAGGTCGAAATATACGGAATTGATATTGAGCACAGTAGAGGAAGTGATAAGCGTGGCTACATTTAAACTTGATCCGCCCCCTTCGACAAATGACATAAGTGAGATGCGAAATTATCTGAATGATATGTACGAACAGTTGGCTTTCGTGCTTAGCAACATTGACAGCGACAACATAACAGATGATTTTCTATCCGCAATCGGACAAAAAGGAAGTGAAAAATAATGGCTTATACATACAAGGTTTATGGAACGGGCGATGTTGACAATGCGGTTAATAACTATAACCGTGTTGCCTCATCAGTTCCGACATATGCTGACAGCTACGACACAAGACAGGCTCGTCAGCAGGCTGACAACTACGCTAATTCCTACACAGATAAAATCAATAAGGGATATACGAGTAAGTACAAGGGTACAATTGACGAGCTTGCCAATCAGTACCAAAAAAATAAATTTGACTGGACACCCGAAAATTCTTCTGAATATCAGCAGGCAAAAGAAAAATATACCCGTGAGGGCAAAGTTGCACAGGAGAATGTGCAGGGAAGTTATGCCGGCAATACAGGCGGTTACAGCAACACCTATTCACAGGCGGCAGGACAAAAGGCATTCGGCGAGTATATGGACGAGCTTGCAAATAAAGTTCCGACACTAAAAAATGAAGCCTACAAGAGTTATCAGCAACAGCAGGAAGATACGCTGAACAGAATCGGCGTATTGCAGAACCTTGATAACACACAGTATCAGAGATACAGGGACAGCGTAACGGATGATTACGACTTTATGAATTACTATGAAAATAAGTACGGCACATCCAAAGGACTTGATATGAGCAACTTTCAAAACGAACTGGCTCACTGGCAGACACAAATGTCAGCGGCACAGAGTAATCTTTCAGACATCAGAAGTCTTGCCGAGGCACAGTATGAACACAATACATTGAGTGCCGACACAAGGTCAAGTATTGACAGCCAGCGCAGACAGTCGGACGCTTATTACAATTATCTGAACAGTCAGGTGAAAATAAAGTGAGGTGAGCAAATTGAGCGTGAACAGCGAAGAAAAAATTTATAATGACCTTATGAACGAAGTGCCGAGTCAGACGGTAAGCGGTGACACTAAGCAGAGTGCCACCGCTCTTGCTGGTGCAGAATCAGCAGCGGCAAATCAAACAGACGATTATAAAAGCACTTACAGCGGTAAGTTAGATGACGCTATAAGTAACTATCTGACAGGCAGAGGATTTGAATACGATCCGACGCAAGACAAGGCATATCAGCAGTACCGAAAAGAGTTTGCACAGAATGCCGCTATGGCACGAGATACGAGCCGTAACACAGCTAATCAGCTTTCAGGCGGTTACAATCCTACCTATGCTGATACAGTCGCAGACGAGGTTTACAATGGCCGTATGGGAAATATAAGCGACGCAGAAAGTACATTTAGAGGACTTGCACAACAGGACTATCAGGCAAAGCAGGAGAAAAACGCAAATGTGCTTAACCTCTATAACACGCTTGAGGGTACAGATTACAGCCGTAATCGTGACACGGTAGGAGACTACAAGAACTATCTTAATCTTCTTGCAAGCAGGTACTCAACCGACAGACAGGCAGACACAAACCTTGACAGCGCTAACAATGATGTTTACTCAGCAAAACTTAACGGAGCAGTAAATAATCTCTCGTCAGCAAGAGCAGCAAACAGTCAACGCTATTTGTATGACACGGTAAGTGCAAATCAGCTTGCACAGAACGCACAGGCTGAGCGTGAGAACAGTCAAAAGATTGAGTACGAAAAGAACAAAGTGGCATATGAGGCATATGTTAAAGCAGTTGAGGCACAGAAAAAAGCGGCTAAGGCACAGGAAAAAGCACAGGAGAAAGAGGATAACCGCAGATACAGAGCGGCATATGATAAGTTTGTGGACGCCTATGACCTTAAAAACGCTAAGTATAATTACAAAGTTGGTCAGCTTGCACAGGGCTATTATAACGGCTACATCACGCTTGACGAAATGGACTATATTGCCGATAAGCTCAATGTCAGCACGGCTGACCTGACAAGCACGCTTGACAGGATGAGCAAAAACGGTGGAACGCTTAATGATGACCACTACGGCGGTCCGAACTCAATGAGTATCGGTAAAAACACCGATTATTTTCAAACGTCAACTTCAAGAGTTACTACGGACGAAAACGGAAAAACAAAATATTTATCGGAAAAAGAGTGGAACGAACTACCGATAAATAAGAAGAAAAAGTGAGGACTGTATATATGGCACAGCAAAGAAAAAGAACCGCAGGCGACGATTTAAGAGATTTTAAAGCCGGAAAGATCAGCGGAAACTTTTATCACAACGGTATTGACCGCTCGGATAATTATATTCAGCATACATCAGCACCGAGGTATATAACCGATGAAAACGGAAAAACACAGGTGGCTTCCTATAACGAATGGATTCAGCAGGAAGTATTTCAGCATCAACACGATTTACCAAACGACACAAGTTCGACATCATCAAATAATAAAACAGCGACAAATGATATTTCTGTAAAAAGCAGCAACAATACTTCTTCAAGTACGAGCTCGAATATAAAATCCTTTTTTAGTGGAAATGTGAATAAAGCAAACAGCTCCGCAGAAAATTTTAAGGAAGCAATTAAAAACCCGAACAAGTCTTTGAATGATAGAGTCAAAGGACTTACATACATGTATAATGCAGCGGTTGCGACAGGTGACACCAAAACAGCCGAGAAAATGCAGAAAGAATATGATGAGCTTGCCGACAGGGTTAATAAGCAGGCGGAAATAAACCGACAGAATGTAGAAATTGCAGAAGCTGAAAACGCAAAACTTGCAGAACAGGCAGAGAAAGAACAGAGGTTTACCAATAAATATAAAAATTCTACGCTTGAACAGAGGAAAAATGCACGCATACACGCAACAACAGAAGAGCTTGACTGGCTTAACAAGCATATGTATGATAATTCATCAAGTAAGGAGTTGGAGGATTATAATAATCAGCTTAATAAAGAAGCTAACAGCTTGTGGAATCAGAGAGATGAAGAACAGGCATATAACCGGCTTAAAGCAATTGAAGATGAACAGGGAAATTTAAAAACTGCAATCGACAACGCAAAACTCTCTGAACAGAAGAAAAAAGAGTACGACGATATTGTTAATAACGACATCAAGGCAAAAACTGTTTTGCAGAAATACTATGCTTTGCAGGAGTATTTAAAAACAGATACCTCAGACGCTGACGAAGCTGATAATACTGATAACAGCTACATCAAGAAACTGTCTGAGAGCGAAAGAAATAAAATCAAAGCAGATTTCTTAAAACTTAAAGATAAAGGCTATAATACCGAATCTTTGTATAAATGGTATGAAAGAGAACAGGACGAAAAAAAGGCAGAGGATAACCTTGACCGTATAAAAATGTATGCAAAAAAACATCCCGTTATTGCTTCCGCAAACAGCATAGGTCAGAAATTTGTCGGAGGCGTACCCGATGCAATTCAATATATTTCGGCTAACATTGATAAAAAATATAACGGCGGTGACGGTTATGTAAATCCCGACACTACCGAGACAGCAAAAAGTGAAGCAATAAGGCAATCAGTTTCCGAAAAAATCAACAATGATTTCGGCTCTTTGCTCTATACCTCAGGTATGGGAATTGCTGATTCAACTATCAATATGGTTATGAATAAGTTTATTCCCGGTGGTTCGGCAATGGGTTTAACTTTGCTTGGTACTTCTGCGGGTGTAAGCGGTGTTAATGAAGTTATTGAAAACGGCGGTTCAATTGAAAATGCAGTGACAACTGGAGTAGCCAACGGCATTGCCGAAGCTTTGTTTGAGAAAATATCGCTTGAACAGCTCTCAGCGTTTAAAGCAAGCGGAAAAAGCACATTTCGTGCGGCTGTTGGTAATGTGCTTAAAGGTGCATTTACTGAAGGCTCGGAAGAGGCCTTTACTGACCTTGCCAACAGGCTTACAGATGACGCAATTAACAAGGACCTATCTTCATACAACCTTGCTAAGAAAAATTATATGGAACAGGGAATGAGTGAGACTGAGGCGGAGAATGCCGCAAGCTGGGACTTCTGGAGAAATGTCGGACTTGATTTTGCCGGCGGTGCAATATCGGGTGGTGTGCTTAACCTTGCTACCGCAGGTGTCAATCTTGCAGGTGCAAAAATTGATATGGCACAAAATAAAGAGAGTAACGCACAAATCGGTAAAGCTGTTATGGCCGATGAAAACTTTGACCTTGATTTGCTCATCAGGCAAGGTCTTGCAACCGACAAAAACGATAGAGCTTACAACTATGCTCACAAAATGCAGAAACTCGTTGAAACCGATAACGAGGGAAAAATCAGTGCCGGAGATGTCGGCAACCTTATGTATCTTATCAACAGAGAGGTTGGCAAAAATCCCGAACTTGTAAACAAAATAGCTCAGGTAACAAAGCAGAACACACAAGAGCAGAGTAATCAGGCTGTTAATGCTCAGAATGAACAGAACACGGCTCAGGACGGACAGCAGAACGCAGAACAGGCACAGGCAAGCACTGCAATCAACGCAACGAAAAAAGCCGATACAGAGGCTATCGGCAAAATGTACGGCGTATATGCTTTTGGCAAGAAGCACCCAAACGGCATTATCGCAACAGATACTTCAACGGGTAAAGTTGTCAAGGTGGCACTAAAGAGCCTTGAAAGCTCAGCTAAAATCAATCGCAATGACGAAGAAAATACACTTGTGTTCAATACCAATGACGGCAAGCAGGTTAATGCGGACAGCATAACATTCTCTGACAGTCAGCTTGATGCCGTTGTTCACAGTGCAAACGAATTTGATACATACGGCGCCAGAAACTATATTTCCAATTTTGAGGAGTGGAGAGAAAGTCCGCAGGCTCAGAAAATGAGTGATGAGGAAATGCTATATAAATATAACAGAGCATATTCAGCCGCATACAGCTTTGGTCGAGAGGGTGTTAAACTTGATTCTTTACAAGAAACCTCTGAATATAAAATCCTTACAAATATTCTCGGTGAACAGATTGTAAGTCAGGCATTGAGCACCGGCAGAAGAGATGTTGACATTAACACTCAACATCATGCCAACAGACTGACCGAGTTAATCAACCGCAACGGCAGAGCAGACACAAGCGGTGTGGGCGTGTATGCAGACAGCGGAACGGAAGTTTCACAAATTCCGCAGGAGCTTATTAATACACTTGGAAACCTTGCGACAAAGACAGGGCGAAACATTATTATTTCAGACCGCCTTGCTGACGGAGTGAACGGTGTTGCAAAAGATGGTAATATTATTTTAAGCTCAGAAATTTCAAGTCAGAAAATCCTTGCCACAGCTTTACACGAAGCCGGACATACGATTAAGAAAACTAACCCGACCGAGTGGCGAACATTAAGTGACTTTGTGTCAGACTATCTTGTACGTAAGGGTGTTGACTTTAACAAGATGATTGACCGTACAATTGAGAGATACGGCAACCGACTGCAGGCCGATGAACACGAAAACACAAGAGATGCCGCACTGGAAGAAATTGTATGCGATACACTTATGAGCATTGCATCAGATGAAAAGGCTCTCAATATTGCCCTCAGCACAAAGCAGAATAAATCAAAAATTGCAGCGGCAATTCAGTCATTGATTAACAAGGTCAAAAATTGGCTTATCGGCAAAAGCCAAAACTACGGAGCAAAAGCCTTTGCCAAAGACCTTGAAGCTCTTGAAAACCTCGCTCAAAGATTTTCAGAGGCGGCAGATACTGCAAAAGAAAACATCACCGAACAAACAGAGGTTCAGAATGGGGAGAGGTTGGATGTTGAGAAATATTCAATGGGAAGTACCGACAACATAGTACAAGCGGAATTTGAAAAGAAAGTTGATGAAATTGAAAAAAACACATACAATAGTGACGATGCGGTAATTATGGGTATTACACCTAATATTTTACAAAAAATCGGATTAGCACCATTACCTCTTGCTATGACTAAAAATCATATTTATTCTGTCGCAGTATCAGATACAAGAGCAAAAAGTGAGGGGAGATATCATAAAAATACCAATTATCACAATTTAGGGTTTGATACTGTAAAAGATATTTACAATAAAATTTCTGATCCGCTTATGGTAATAGCTCACCCTGATTTTGCGGTAAAGAAAAATAAGAGCAAAGACAGCACCCATAAAGTAGTTGTTTTAGTTGATTTATCAGTTGACGGAAAACAGGTAATTGCACCGATAACTGTTGATTATCAAGGAATGTATAACAACACGCTTATAGATGTAAACCTTGTTGCAACATATTTTGATAAGAGTAATATCAACGATTATATAAAAGAAGCCATTGCTTTGGAAACAATGGGCAAAACAGGATTCTTTTATTTAGACAAAAAAAGAACCCAGAATATTTTTAAGAAGTCAGGGTACCAATTACCCAGCCAACTTAAAAATTCGGGTTCCAATATTATTATACGTCCTATTGATGATATTGTCAATAAAAAAATCAATAATATTACTCAAAGCAAACAATTTATCAGATGGTTCGGTGATTGGCAGAATAGCCCTGCAAAAGCAAGTAAAGTGGTAGACAACAACGGTGAACCGCTTGTTTTGTACCACAAAACAGAAAAAGAGTTTACAACCTTTGATACAAAACAAAAAGGCTCGGGAGAATTTGACAGTGAAATGCCGACGGGTATATTTATGAAACCAACAAACAACGATATCGGAGTTGGCGGAAATATTCAAATGCCGTTGTATGCTTCTATTAAAAATCCCCTCACTGTCAACAACAGAAGCGAACTTGTTAAATTTTACGATAAGAATGTACAGGGATATACGAAAGCTAAAAGTGCGATAGATAGCGTTAATAAGGAATACAAGGCTAAATTCAACGAGGAGATGAAAAGAGAAAACGAGGAATATCAAAAGCTGTGGAATGCGAAAAAGAACGGTGAAATATCTGAAGAAGAGTACCAAAAATCCATATCAAGAGATGCACTTGATGAAATTATGGAAGAATGGGAAAATAAGGTTAATGAAGCAAGCCATAACGCTAAAGCCTTGATAGATGATTATTTCAAAAACAGCAATTATGACGGTGTTATCGTTAATAATGATGTCGGCAGTTTTGGAAGAAGCACAAAAACATTCATAGCATTTGAAAATACTCAGGTTAAATCTGCAACAGACAATATCGGAACATTTGACGGCAACAACCCTGATATTCGTTACAGCCTTGATGAAGATTATGATTCTACAGATGAAAAAGCCGGTGCAATACACGATACTCTGAAATTTTCAATTGATGATGAGTATGATGACTTATTTGATTTTAACGGAAATGACGAACAGCACATTGATTTTGACAAGGCAATTGACAAAAACAACCCTGAATTGACGATTGAGCAGATATACCATCATTCTGCCCGCAATGTTAAAGAGGGTTTGCTTGCCGGCAAGGGCATTAAGCCTGAGCAGAAGAAAATCTATAATATGGTTAAGTCTGTAATGAGAAGCTACCACATCAATCCTAATGCTGAAACGGACTCGCTTATTACCGAGTATGTGGATGCCTTGAATACATTCATTGATTCCATACAGAATGACAAGTCAAACTTTACTGATGCCTTTGAGGATTTTGTCTTGAAGTGTCGTGATACCCTTAGATACTCGACACAGCTGGACGAACAGCATGAAGCGTGGGCCAAAGAAATTCGTGACGAGTTAAAAGGCACAACTCTGCTTATCCCCGAAAACGCAATCGACACAATTAAGGAAAATTACGGCAGCGTTGGAAAATACAAAAAAGCCTTGTTTGGCAAAATCAACGTAAAATTAGAGCATAATGCAAAAGGCATTAACGGTAATGCAGTTGGTTCGTATATTGAAGATATCGGCTCACACCTTGAAAATATCGGTGGCAGGTCACTTATGATAGAGGACGGCTTTGACTGGGACAGCGACAGCGGTTATCGTATGCTTGACCATATTATGAATTATGTATTAGCACCGCAGTATGTGGCAACATATGACGGTAAGTTTGAAAGCGAAAGCACGATTGATGCGGCGGCTATTCAAATGGCGTTTGATACTACAGCGGAATACCTCAAACAGCAGGGAAAAGCGGCAGTAATGCAGAATAATATTGACAAGCGAAAACTTAGAGATATTAACAAGGCATTGAGACAGGCTGAAAAAGCTAAGACTGCGCTGAATCAAAAAACTATTGAAAATTATAAAACTGACATTGCCGAGCAGAAAGCAAAATACAACGAACAGCGCGAAAAATACCGTCAGGCATATAATGCTTTGAAAGATAAAAAATCAGAAGAAGCAAAAAGGTATCGTGATAAAATCCACGAGCTTGAAGAGTTAAGTAAAAACCAAAAAGCCATTATTAAGACCGTCAAAGATACCTTTAGGGCTCAATATACCGAAAAAAGAGAGCAAACAAAATATATGCAAATGCTCGGCAGGAAGTTTGACAAATTGGTTAAAAAGTTTGACGCCAAGTCAAAAAATACCGAGAATATCCCCGAATCCCTCAAAAGACCTATACTTAATGTATTGATAGGTTTTAAAGAATCTGCTGACCCCGGACAATATAAGAATGGTGGCAAAAAAACTATACCGAAATATTTCGGAGCATGGAACAATGTTGCTGAAATCGGTGAACAGGTAAGAAACTTGTATGAAGAGTACAAGTCTTTAGCACCTGAATCTTCCGGCAAAGATAAATCCACACATGAAGGTATGCAGTACTCATACATTGACATTAACTCGATTGCGTACAATGAGCAAACCGCCCAAATGCTTGAAATAATTACAGATCAATTTGCTGAGTATGCAACCGACGAAAACGGTGAAACAAAGTACGATGCCGACGGCAAGCCTATCAAAGTAGGATATAAAAACATTTTCGATTTGGATTCAGCTGATTTAAGATTGCTCTATGACACAATGACAGCCCTTGAAGCCTCTTTAACACAAGCTACAGAAATCATCGTTAACGGTCAAAGAGAATCCATTGCAGGTGCAGCGGCAAAAGCACTTGATGAAGTCGCAAATGTAAATTACAACAAGGGTGTAAAAATCAATGTGTTAAGTAAAAACACCGTTGGCAATAAAATCAATGCCGCATTATCGGATATGAAAGAGTTAAGTAATAGATTTGTCGCAACAAGCCTTGACCCGGTAAGATACGGCAGATTTCTGAGCGGATATAATGATGACAGCATTGTTGCGAAACTTTTCAGGGATTTGCATGACGGAGATGTTAAGCGCGAAAAAATAATGCAGAAAGCCTATACCAAGGTTCAAAGTGTTGCTTATCAGTATTCCGAAAAAGATTTATCCAAAATACAAAAGGATGATGTTAAGGAATTTGATTTCAGAGATAGTGAAACAGGCGAAAGAGTTAAGGTCAGTCAGGGCATTATAATGTCAATCTATCTTACAGATCAACAATCATCAGGCAGACGACATTTGCTTGCCGACAGACTTAATCATTATACCGTGCTCCCCGATTTAGATAGTGCTAACAGTCGCAGACATAGCAAGCAAGAAAAAGCAAAATCAGAAAATCATCACAAAGTAAGATTTACTCTGGAAGATTTATATCACATCAAGAGATATGTTGAGAGCAATAAAATGCTCAGAGAAATTTCAGGAGCGATTAGCGAAGTCCTTAATAACGAACTTCAACAGGAAATCAATGAAGTAAGCATGTCAAAATATGGTATGCTGATTGCTACCGTAAGGAACTATTTTCCTATTTCCGTGTACGGTGACGGTGCGGCATACGAAAAGGACTTTTCTGCCGAGTTTAATGACCTTAGAATGAAAAGCAGAGGCTTTGTAAAACGCCGAGAAAGCTCGTATGCTCCTATTGTTATTGACGATGTTTTCAGAGTCTTTAACAGGCATACCAACTCTGTTGCCGAATGGTGCGGATTGACGACACCAATTGAAAACTTCAAAAAGGTGTATAACTGGATAAATACTAATAGTCTTAACGGCAAAACTTTGCATGAAGCTATTATGAATAAATTTGGTAAGGCTGCAGAGCATTATATTGATAAACTGATGGGAGACCTGCAAAAATCGAAGGACACAATTGACAACAACTTGTTGACTCGCATACAAGGCAACTATATGGGTGCGGTATTGCTTTTAAATCCGGGTGCTGCGGTTCAACAGTTTGCTGCCTTTCCTACAGCCAATGCTTATTTTGGCACAAAAAACGTTGCAATAGCTTCCGCAGGTGGAATGTGGAGAATTGACCTTGAAAAATATGCCGAATACACTCCATATTTGTGGTACAGAGCAGAGGGTAACGGAACAGTAGTCGGTGAGCTCAGCAGAGAAGCCGGTGTTGTTGGCGGCACAAAAAGCAAAATGGACATTATGGGCAAGGTCGATAGATATGTTGTTGGTTGCCTGCTTAAAGCGGCAGAGTTGCACGTTGAACAAACAACAAATCTAAAGAAAGGTAGTGATGCGTTTTACAAGGAAGTTGTCAGACAATTCGAGAAATGTGTTGATGAAACTCAGCCTAACAATATGGTAACATCAAAGCCGCAATTCATTAGAAACAATGTTTTGAAAATTCTTTCGACGAATGCTTTTAGGAGTCAAACAATGGCAATCGGCAACACTATCATTGACTCGTACATGGAATACCGTACAAGAAGCAATGACTATAAATTATCAAAATCTGCTGAAAATAAGAGTGCCAAAAAAGTGGCTATGAAAAAATTTGCTAAAGCTCTTATTGGCGCAACAGAATCAGCTTTATTGATAGGTGGATTAAAAGTTATGATCGATCTATTTTTATTGCATAAGTGGGATGATGAAAGAGATGATGAGGGTAATGTGACGGCAGAAAATATTTTTAAAAACATACTGGACTACAGTATGGAATCGTTTGCAGGCACTTTTACTTTTGGTGATACAACATATAGTGCCATTGCCCATATGATTGATAATGATAGACCGTTTTATGGTTTGGACTCTATGAGCCTCGAAAATATTAATAATATTATAACTGATATTCAAAAAGGCGATGCTATTTCAGCTGTTACATTATTAGGAGATTGTTTTAGATTTCCAGCGAGTAATATTAAGAGAATGGCCCTCAGCTTAACCTCATACTTTACAGACCTTACCAAAGGCAGAGGTGAGATTATATCCGACAATAAGGGTAACATTAATACAACTGTGCTTGTGCCGTTGATGATTAACGCTACGATTGACGGAGACGCCGACAAAGCTCAATATTACGAGCAGCTATATGTCAACACAATAATGGGTACAAAGGGTAAAACCGAAAAAGAGGCTCGTGACATGCTTGAGCAGAAAGTCATAAAAACATTATCCAAGAATAATGATGACATTGAAAAGGCGGCAGTAGCAAGAGCTAACGGTGACCTTAACACTTACGAAAGTCTCATTAACAAGGTCTCTTCCTATGGATTTGGCAAGAATGATGTTATCAAGGCCTCTGACAAGGTTATAAGTAATATTATTGCTAATATGAAAAAAGAGGGCATAACAGACGAAGATGCCGCAAAATCTGACCTTGTGGACAACCAAGGCTTTACGGAGCAGGGGGCAGAGTATGTGTGGAAAAAGATGTCATCATCGACAGATGATGAAAAATCAGAAGGAAGTATTTTTGACTCTACCGGCAACGATGACACTCTAATGTATAAGTACACTGACGCTTTTGAATATTTGAAAAACGGCGATACTGCGAACTATGAAAAGGTTGAAAAATACCTTATGGAGCATAAAGGTAAAACAAAGAATCAAATGAAAAAGCTGATGCAGAGTGCAAGCCGAACTGATCCGATGTTTGAGCAGTACATTTCTGCAAGTAAGAGCAATGATGCCGATACGACACACACATTGTACAGACAGTTACTGAATATCTACGGCTCTGAAAGCAAGTTTAAATCAGCTCTCAGAAAATATCAGGATAAAATCAAAAAGCAAAAAAGTAAATAAACAAATTGAGGACAGCGGAAACGCTGTCCTTTTTGTGTGGGTTTTAACTTTTTTGAGCTGTCAGAAAGCTATATAATGTAATTAACGATAGGGGGCGGTGTTATGAATACGCTAAAATTTGAAGTATATAAAAATACCCTGAAACGCAGAGACGGATTTAATCCCGTCCGCGGTGAAAAGAAATACACTAAAATCAAATGTTATTTTGTCGAGAGTGACTGGGATAAATGCACGGCGGTAACAGCCAACTTTATGAGCGACAAAGATAATATCGTTAAAAGTACAGTGGGCCTTACAGCTGATGACAAAACCGCAGTGTTTGATATACCGTCAGGGCTTGAGGGCGATAAAATCTGTTTCAGCCTGACCGGTAGTTATGCAGATGACAGTGGTAATACAGTAACACTCAATACCTATCTTGTAGGAATAAACAGGCAGAAAGGTATGTTGCCGAGTGAGACCGTAGATTTTGGATTATACGAAAAAATACTCAGTCTTTACAATAAGATGAACAGTCTTTATAATCAGCTCAAAAACGAAAAAATAAGCAAGAGTGAAGGCAGCATAGTTACTGCATATTTGGCGAACGGTGCGGTTACTACAACTAAATTGGCAGATAACTCAGTTAATGATGAAAAATTATCCGAGCGCGTTAAATCCGTTTTAAATAGCGTATCAAATAAAGCTAACTTAGACGATATATGCAACATAGTGCCGAGCACAAATTTAATTGCTTTGACTGACGGTACTTACACGAACAAAAACATCAACAATGCTACTGTGACGGTTAAAGATAATAAAATCAGTATCAAAAGTGACGGAGCTGTTGGAGTGAGCGGTGCTATCTATATTCCTGCAAAAGTCAACCTCAAGGAAGAAACAGAATGTTGTCTGTCAACACAGGACACAGTTAATAAGGAATCTCTGACGGACACAAATCCGTTGATTTCGCTCTATGTCAATGCAGTAAAACTTGTTGATATCACGATGAGCCGAAACGGTAATGTAATGTCAAAAGTGCTGAATGTTTCATCAGATACAAATTGTGAAATAAGAATAACCCTTGCGAAAGATAAGACCTATGATATAGAATCAAAACTTCAACTTGAGAAAGGAACAGCTGTAACAAATTTCGAGTCCCCGACAAATATCAAGAAAACTCTTTCATTATCGTTAGCCGAAAACTCGGTCAACAAAAGTAATTTAGCAGCTGAATTACAAAATGGAATTGTAACATACAATACCTTGTATGTAACTACTGATTTATCGAAGGTTGATAACGCCAAAACTTTTGCCTCAATTTGGGCGGCAAATAACAGCATTAAGGATAACAACGAAAAGAACAGATACATTATCAAGGTAGCGAACGGAGAATATCACGACCTCGAGACTACATATGCAGGCAGTACAGACACAACACAATTACAAGGTATCGTAGCGAAGGACTATGTTTATTACGAATCAGAAAGCAATGACCCTGCAAAATGTGTGCTTGTATGGAATGGTGCTGTTGGATTTAGTAATTTAAGTTTGCTGACTAATGCTGTTGCATTAAAAAAATGTATATTTCATATTACGGGCGGTGACTACACAGAGCGTGGTTTACATACTCACATCAAAGGCTTTACTCTCCGCTCACTAAATACAAGGTACGGATTACATTGCGAATCAGGCGGTTATGGAAGAAATGTAGACTGGTTTGCTGACAATTGCATTATAGAGTTTGGCGGTCGCCCACAGGTGGGTGACGGTACAAGCAATATGCCTGTTGTTGGCATGGGAGTAAGTCCGCACCAAAAAGGTTTATTTAAGCGTTGCAGTTTTAAGTTTATAAATTCGGCGAGTGGAAACACAATCAACTGCCATGACAACGCAGAAACTACAACATATAAGACAACTAAAGCTGTAATTAACGGTGCTGAAATAGTATTTGACGGTTGTAATTTTAATGGCGGGTTGCTCAATTTTGTGTCAACTAATACTTCAGATACACCGTATGTTGCCCAAATTAAGAATGCAAAAGTTGATGACGGTAATATTACTCATACAGACAACTGGATAATACAAAATGGGGTGTAAATCGTGATAGATTGGATTATACAATATTGGGTGCAGGCCCTTTTTGGCGTTATACTTACCGCAATTGTTGCAATCGTAAAAACCGAGTGGAACAAGATTAAAGCTATCGGCAAAGGTACACAGTCATTGCTCAGGGCGGAGCTTATCCGCTCGGGTGAAAAATATATTGAAAGAGGTTGGATTGAAGTTTACGCCAAAGATGCTTATGATAAATGTTATCAGTCATATCATCACCTCGGGCAGAACGGAACAATGGACGATATGCACGAGAAGGTCATGAACTTACCGACTAACCATATTATAAGAAAGGATGAAAATAATGAACAAGAAAAAAATTAAAAAATGGGCGGTTGCGGCACTCATCAGAGCCGCAAAGACAATGGCACAGACTGCAGCGGCAACACTCTCAGTTGCGGTAGTAATGAGCGACGTGAACTGGGTAATGGTTGCAAGTTCAACACTTCTTGCCGGCATTCTTTCAATGCTGACAAGTGTCGGTGGCTTGCCAGAAGTTAAAGAAAGCGAGGAGTAACAATGGCAAAATATCGTAAAAGACCTGTTATTATTGAGACATATCAGACCGATAAAGAAATGATTATTCATACCCTTGAAGGCGATATGAAGGCAAGTATCGGTGATTACATTATCACAGGTGTAAACGGTGAGAAGTACCCGTGCAAACCTGATATTTTCCACAAATCATATGAGAAAGTAGAGGAATGACCATGAAAGTTACTGCTGTTGATGTAAGTTTCTGCCAAACAAATGTTGATTATAACAAGGTCAAGGCTGACGGTATCGACACGGTTATTATTCGTGCCGGCTTTGGCCGTGAAACTTACCAAAAGGACGCAGAGTTTGAAAAACATTACAAGAACGCAAAAGCCGCAGGGCTGAAAGTCGGTGTATATTGGTTCAGCTATGCGTACAGCGTTGCCGAGGCGAAGAAGGAAGCAAGTGCTTGCCTTTATTGCTTAAACGGCCGACAACTTGATTTACCGGTGTTCTATGATTTGGAGCTTGGCTCTCAGGCCAAACTCGGCAAAGATACCTTAACCGCAATGGCTGTAGCATTTTGTGAGTGTGTTAAAGTTCATGGTTATTCAGCTGGCGTTTATGCAAGCGCAAGCTGGTTTACAAGTTGTCTCAACTACGAGAAACTTAAAAAGCAATATGCAATTTGGCTTGCTCAATGGGGAACAGGTTCTCCGTGCCGCACTTGCGACATCTGGCAGAACTCCGACAGCGGAAAGGTCAACGGCATTAACGGAAATGTTGATACCGACATTATATTTAATGCTGACTATAAGGGCAGTTCAGCAACAACGAGTACACCACCGAAATACTACGGCATTAAAGCTGTGCAGGCTTGGGTAGGCACAACGGTTGACGGTATCTATGGTCCTGACACAAAGAAAAAATTGATAATGAAGCTCCAAGAAGAGCTCAACCGCCAGTTCGGCATGAACCTTGTTGTTGACGGTATTTACGGAGTAGGAACACATAACGCTATTGTTGTACTCTCATTAGGCTGCCGTGGCAACCTCACTAAAGTTTTGCAGGGTTTGCTCATCTGTAAAGGGTATGACACAAACGGCTTTGACGGTATTTACGGTGTTGGCACAAATTCCGCAGTTAAATCATATCAGCGGACTCACTGTTTGAATGATGACGGTATCGCAGGCGGCAATACGTTTAAAAGTTTGTGCGCTTAATCCAACACAAAATCCAACACGCTTAAATAAAAAGTCAGTATTTATCGGCATAATAAGATTAAAATAGTGGGTTCGATTCCCCTCATCTCCACCAACTCGGTCACGATTGCATATGCAGTCGTGACTTTTTCTATGCGGGGCATTAGTTATCAAGTTCGTGAGTTTCAAATGAATTCTGAATTTCAGAGGAAATGAGTGATTCGGAAATATCAAGCATTATGGGTGCTTTCGGTGTTTTATAAGGCGGAAAATTTGTTTTCTTTGGTTCCGTAAAATTCTGATATTTGCCGTCAAAGTTAAGCTCTATTTTTGCGGTTTTGCCAAATTTATTCTTCGCAATTATCAGCATGGTTTCTTCGGGAGGAATGCCTGAGTCACGGTTGCGGACATATTCTCTGTCAAGGAGAAAAACATAGTCACCGTCCTGTTCAAGACCTCCGCTTTCTTTCAAATCTTCCATTGTCGGAATATGGTTTGTATCGGCTCTTCTGAGCTGTGAAAGTAGAATAACGCAACAGCCTGTCTGCTTTGCAATCGCTTTGAGTTCGCCTGTTATGTAATCAATCTGAAGTCGCTTGCTCTCACCGAATTTCTTCAGCGTTGAAACAATCTGAACATAGTCAACAATTACAAGCTGAGGCTTTTCTTTGGCAATTTCAGAGGTGATTGCTTCAACATTTCTTGTTCTGTCCCTGACAATAAGATATTTTGAAATGTTCGTTCCTAATGCAAAATTTCTTGCTGTGGATTGCAGCTGTTCGGCATTCTGACTGTTTCTGAAATTCTCATAAGGAATATTGCATTGAGAAGAAAACACCTTGTCCAAAATCATATCGTAGGTCATTTCAAGCGAAAAGAACATAACCTTTTGACCGTGTAAGGCACAATTTACCGCAATGTTGAGTGCAAGCGTAGTCTTGCCGACAGACGGTCTTGCCGCAAGTATTGCGAGTGTGCCTTTCTTCAAACCCGAAGTAAAGCGGTCAAGCTTTGGAAAGTATGTTTTAATGCCCTTGTGAGCCTTGCCAATGTGCGAAATGTAATCATTGAGCATTTTCTCATTCTGCCTAAATGTGTCATTGTGAGCGATTTCATCGGCTGTATCGGCAATGCTCCTCAGCTTTGAAGGTGAAATACTGCCGTCAATGATTGAGCTTTCAAGGCTTGATTTCATAAATCTTTTTGCAGATTCATCAATCAGAATTTTAATATATTCATTCACATTGTCCGTTCTGAACGAACTGTCGGCACATTCAAGAATACGCTGTTTCTGTTCATTTGAGCATTTAGAAAGCAAAATACCTGTATCCGGATTTCCGCTTTTGAATTCTTTGCGGATAATTGCGAATAGGGAACGGTTGGTTTCATCTGTGAACAAATCGTCCGACAATTCGCTGATGAGGCTTTTGCCCTCGTCAAAGTTGATAATATGACCGATGAGTCGGTTTTCAATTTCTGTTGTATCTTTCATATAACCTCCGTAATTTATAATGTTTCATAGGTTGACAGAATGTCAAAATCTTTCTTTGGCTTAACGGTGTCAATAGAATTCAGATAGCTTTCAAACTTTGTCCCGAACAGCGTTTGCGGTCTGAGGTATTGTGCGTAATCACTCCCAAGCCACTCACTGCACTTGATGTCAATTACTTTCTTAAAATCTTCAACAGTAAAGCCTTCGTTAAGTCTTGCTTTAATAAGACTTTGTGTTGCAGCGGTTAAACTGCGAAAATTCTTTCTTGCTCTCAAATTCAAATAGTCGATAATCTCCTTGATTTCGACAATATATTTATT
>ERZ1032113.43-NODE-43-length-38715-cov-78.400000_pt1 | contig 38715 bp, 29 predicted proteins | sample MGYA00518164_ERZ1032113 | MGnify/ENA primary metagenome ERZ1032113 (study PRJEB33719, sample SAMN04261305) | wastewater metagenome | biome: rural village; feature: human; material: feces | host: Homo sapiens | place: El Salvador | collected 2014-01-14 ... | reverse complement strand
ACTTGCGCCGATGGTACTGCAATGCAATGCGGGAGAGTAGGTAGCCGCCTCCTTTCAATTTCAGAAGCCTCGATTACGAAAGTAGTCGGGGCTTTTTTTATTTTTTTTATCTGCTCAAGATGTTTTTTATCAGCAGATGACGTGGATTACACGAATTTTTATTATCTTTGCAACATGATTTGGACCGATAGAATACGACAGGTGAAGATTTTCCTGGTGATAGCGGCAGTGTTTATTGCTGTCGCCTCTCTTGTTGTGTCCCATTTTCTGGTTCGTGATTTAGCAGAAGAGGAACGCAACCGTATGGAGGTTTGGGCTGAAGCTATGCGTACGCTCAATAATGCCGATGAGAATACTGACTTGAACTTGGTATTGAAGGTTATCAATGAAAATAATTCCATTCCGGTTATCGTAATGGATTCTGAAAACCATGCTCAGACTTTTCGTAACGTTGATGTGAAAGGGAAAGATTATACTGACTCCCTTGCTTATGCTTCTGCCATCGGTCTGCGGCTCTTGAAACAAGGCAAGAATATTAAAATTGAACTAGATGATTCAACGCATGACTATATTCAGGTTTGTTATGATGAATCCCTCATGATACGACGTCTGTCAGCTTATCCTTATATTCAGTTGGGGGTAGTCATGCTCTTTGTGGTTATTGCCATCTTTGCTTTGCTTACTTCTAAAAGAGCGGAACAGAATAAGGTGTGGGTGGGGTTGTCTAAAGAAACTGCTCATCAGTTGGGTACTCCAATTTCCAGTCTGATGGCTTGGATTGAAATTCTGAAGATGAATTATCCGGATGACGAACTCATTCCTGAAATGAACAAGGATATCCAGCGTTTGCAACTGATAGCAGACCGTTTCTCAAAGATAGGTGCCCTGCCAGAACCTGTTTCTGCAAGTTTGAACGAAGTGATGAATCATGTTATAGACTACATGGATCGTCGAACATCGAAGAATGTTAAACTGGTGAAGGAAATACCTGAACAGGATGTTATCGTTAAGATGAATGCCTCTCTCTTTGAATGGGTGATAGAAAATCTGTCGAAGAATGCTGTTGATGCTATGGGAGCAAATGGTGGACAGATTACGCTCCACGTGGAAGAAACAGATGATAAAGCTATTATAGAAGTTTCAGATACAGGAAATGGTATAAGAAAAAAGGATTTGAAGAATGTATTCCGTCCCGGTTTTACTACCAAAAAGCGAGGCTGGGGCTTAGGTTTATCACTGGCTAAACGAATCGTAGAAGAATACCATCATGGTAAAATATGGGTGAAAAGTACTGAAATTGGGCATGGAACCACCTTCAGAATCGAGTTAAAGAAAGAATAATCAATTAATAATGAGTGATTTTAGTGATTTTTACATAAAAAATTATTTTATCTCAAAAATTATTTGTAACTTTGCAGCCCGAAACAATATAGTATATATTGAATATGTGTAACATAGATTCTTTTAAGATTGATTTGAAAGCTTTACCTCAAGGGATAACCGAAAAGGAATTTAAGCTTACCAATGAATATTTTGAGGCAATCGATGCTCCTGATGTTCAGAGAGGCGAGTTGTCAAGTAGTCTGTCTGTCAATAGGACGGACGACTTCTTCGAACTCAATTTCCATACTGAGGGAGTGGTTCACATACCATGCGACATCTGTCTGGACGATATGGATCAAACCATTGAGACTAATGACAGGCTAGTCGTAAAATTCGGAGAAGAGTACTCAGAGGATGATGATCTGGTGACTGTGGCCGAGAACGAAGGAATACTCGATGTCGCCTGGTTTATCTATGAATTTATAGATCTCAATATTCCCATCAAGCATGTGCATGCACCTGGAAAATGCAACCCTGCTATGATTGAAATGCTTCATGAGCATTCTGCCGCCCGAAGCGGTGAGGAAGAAGAGGAAACTGTAGATCCACGCTGGGAAGCTCTATTGAAATTGAAAAAATAAAAATTAAAATTTTAAACATTTAAAAATTATGGCACATCCTAAAAGAAGACAGTCAAAGACACGTACACTTAAGAGAAGAACTCATGATAAGGCAGTAGCTCCTACATTGGCAGTTTGCCCTAACTGTGGTGCATACTATGTATACCACACTGTTTGCCCTACTTGCGGTTACTATCGTGGTAAGGTTGCAATCGTTAAGGAAGCAGCTGAATAATGGGTAAAATTAATGCTGTAATTACAGGTGTCGGTGGCTACGTGCCAGACTATATCCTCAACAACGAGGAATTGTCTCGCATGGTAGATACTACAGATGAGTGGATTACCACCCGTGTGGGTATCAAAGAGCGCCGCATCCTTACAGAGGAAGGCCTCGGAACCAGCTATCTGGCGCGTAAAGCTGCCAAGCAGTTGATTCAGAAGACTGGCGTTGATCCAGATACAATCGATGCACTGATTGTAACAACCACGACACCTGACTACAAGTTCCCTTCTACAGCATCTATCGTCCTCGGTAAGCTGGGCTTGAAGAATGCTTTCGCATTTGACTTCTCTGCAGCTTGCTGTGGATTCTTGTATACCCTTGATGTTGCTGCAAGCATGATTCAGAGTGGTAGATACAAGAAGATTATTGTGATTGGTGCTGACAAGATGTCTTCATTGGTAGATTACACAGACCGTGCTACTTGTGTTCTCTTCGGAGATGGAGCAGGTGCGGTTTTGGTGGAGGCAACTGAAGAGGAGAACGTTGGTGTTCAGAACTCATACCTTCGTACAGATGGACAAGGTTTGCCTTTCCTTCACATGAAGGCTGGTGGTTCTGTTTGCCCTCCATCACATTTTACAGTTGATCATCGCCTGCACTATCTTTATCAGGAAGGTCGTACTGTATTCCGTTACGCAGTAACAGATATGAGCAACGACGTGATGAAGATCATGGAAATGAACAATCTGAAGGCTGATGATGTGAACTGGGTAATTCCTCACGAGGCTAATCTCCGTATTATCGAGGCAGTAACCAAGCGTGCTGGAATTCCACTTGATAAGGTGGTTGTAAACATCGATCATTATGGAAATACTAGTGCAGCAACAATCCCATTGGCACTCTGGGATGCTGAAAGCCAATTGAAGAAGGGCGATAACGTCATCTTCACAGCATTTGGTGCAGGATTTGTACATGGCGCTTCTTTCTATAAGTGGGCGTATGATGGCGCTGCTTACGGAAAGTAATCTATAAAAATAGGATAGAATAATAATCTATATAAGGAAACGCATCTTTCTTATTTCTCTATAAATAAGTAAGGATGCGTTTCTTTAGCTTAAAAACAATAGAGCTTAACTTCTTGATAGTAAAATTTTGTTAAATTCAATTTTTTATGCATAAAGCTGGTTTCGTAAATATAGTAGGTAACCCTAATGTGGGAAAAAGTACCTTGATGAATCAATTGGTGGGTGAACGTATTAGTATTGCAACTTTTAAGGCTCAGACAACCCGTCATCGTATCATGGGTATTGTGAATACTGATGATATGCAGATTGTATTTTCTGATACTCCTGGTGTTTTGAAGCCTAATTACAAGATGCAGGAGATGATGCTTGCCTTCTCTGAGAATGCATTGGCGGATGCTGATGTGCTGCTTTATGTGACTGATGTGATAGAAAACCCTGAAAAGAACATGGAATTCTTGGAAAAGGTTAAGAAAATGCAGATTCCTGTACTCTTGCTCATCAACAAGATTGATCAGAGTGATCCGAAGAAGTTGGGTGATATTGTTGAAAAATGGCACTCTTTGTTGCCTAATGCAGAGATTCTTCCTATCTCAGCGAAGAATAAATTCGGAACGGATATGCTCTTGAAGCGCATTAAGGAACTCTTGCCGGAATCTCCTGCTTTCTTTGATAAGGATCAGCTGACAGACAAGCCTGCCCGTTTCTTCGTTTCAGAGATTATCCGAGAAAAGATTTTGCTCTATTATGATAAGGAGATACCTTATTCTGTAGAGGTAAGAGTGGAGCGATTTAAGGAAGATGAAAAACGTATCCACATTAATGCGGTGATTTATGTTGAACGTGATTCCCAAAAGGGTATCATCATCGGGCACCAGGGGATTGCATTGAAAAAGGTGAATACCGAGAGTCGTAAGGCTTTGGAAAAGTTCTTCGACAAGAAAATCTTCTTGGAGACTTTCGTAAAAGTTGATAAGGATTGGCGCAGCTCTCAGCGAGAACTTGATGCCTTTGGATATAATCCGGAATAATTGATAGTTAAGAGCTAATAGTTTAAAGACGCCCTTAATAACTATAAACTATCAACTAAAATAACTCCTCCCTGAATGTAATCGAGGGAGTGACTCTCGCCAAAAGAGCGAGGGCCGGAGCAAGGTCAGCTTCGGCAAATTATTAACTTGGATGCAGAGACCACATCCTTGAATACCTCCTAAAAGGAAGGAGGATAATGACTGTTTATGGCAAATTTAGTAGCTATTGTAGGACGCCCTAATGTGGGTAAGTCTACTTTATTTAATCGTTTGACTCAATCACGTCGCGCTATCGTTAGTGATACTGCCGGTACTACTCGTGACCGTCAGTATGGTAAGTGCAGTTGGAATGGTAGAGAATTTTCTGTTGTTGATACCGGTGGTTGGGTTGTAAAATCTGATGATATTTTTGAAGATGCTATCCGCAAGCAGGTGCTTGTTGCTACCGAAGAGGCTGACCTGGTTCTCTTCCTGGTAGACGTTAACACGGGCCTTACTGATTGGGATGAAGACGTGGCACTTATTTTGCGTCGTGCCAAATTGCCTGTTATCCTTGTTGCTAACAAGGTTGATAACAGCGCAGAGTATTATCAGGCTGCTGAGTTCTACAAGTTAGGCTTGGGTGATCCTCAGTGTATCAGTGCAGCTACAGGTGGTGGTACTGGTGATTTGCTTGATATGATTCTGGACAAACTTCAGGACAATCCGGAGGAGGCAATCGAAGAAGATATTCCTCGTTTTGCGGTAGTAGGTCGTCCGAATGCTGGTAAGAGTAGCATTATCAATGCTTTTATCGGTGAGGATCGTAATATCGTGACAGAAATTGCTGGTACTACACGTGATAGTATCTATACCAGATACGATAAGTTTGGTTTCGATTTTTACCTGGTTGATACAGCTGGTATCCGTCGTAAGAACAAGGTAAGCGAAGACTTGGAATTCTATTCAGTGATGCGTTCTATCCGTGCCATCGAGAATAGTGATGTCTGCATCCTGATGCTCGATGCTACCCGTGGTATCGAGACCCAGGATATGAACATCTTCCAGTTGATTCAGAAGAACAACAAGAGTCTGGTGGTTGTAGTAAACAAATGGGATTTGGTTGAGGAGAAGAATCAGAAGGTAATTGATACTTTTGAAAATGCAATCCGCAAGCGTATGGCTCCATTCGTAGACTTTCCTATCATCTTTGCTTCAGCCTTGACTAAGCAGCGTATTTTCCGAGTATTGGAAACTGCCAAGGAAGTTTACCAGAACCGTAAGGCTCATATTGGAACTTCTAAGTTGAATGAGGTGATGTTGCCTATTATCGAGGCATATCCTCCACAGAGCATAAAGGGTAAGTATATCAAAATTAAGTATTGCACCCAGTTGCCTAATACAACGATTCCTTCGTTTGTGTTCTATGCAAACTTGCCTCAGTATGTCAAGGAGAACTATCGCCGTTTCCTAGAGAATAAGATTCGTGAGAACTGGTCATTACATGGCTGTCCTATCAACGTCTTCATTCGTCAGAAGTAAATAAATGAAGCGAAGAATGCAGAATCAAAGTGTATAAAAATGAAGAAACTTTTGATTTTTATGATATTCATGATGGGATTGTTTTTTTCTTCCTGTAGGGAGGAGAAACCTGATCCTGGCTATCTTGCAGGTATTGCTGCCAAGGGATATTATGATTTGCTTTTAGAGGGCAAGTATAAGGAGTTTGTAGAAGGCTACAATCAACCTTATCGGTTGCCAAATAGCTATCAGGATCAATTGCTGATGAATGCCAAAATGTTTGTTGAGCAGCAGCAAGATGAACATAAAGGTATGGTTAAGGTGAATGTTCTGAATGCAAAAGCTGATACAGCGCATCATGTTGCTGATGTTTTTTTGCAAGTGGTGTATGGTGACAGTACTAAAGAACAGATTGTGGTACCTATGGTAGAGGTAAAGGATGCCTGGAAAATGAGATAGTATTTATTTTGTAATAAAAAAGCCATCAGCCAGTTTCTGGGCTGATGGCTTTTTTTGAACGATACTGTTTTATTTGTTTTTAGCTTCTTCCAGCTCCACCTCCTTTACTTTGCGGAAGAGATCGGAAGCAAAGACTAAATCGTTGAGTTTCTCGTTTGTTGAGGTCATCACTTCATCTTTGTTGCCTTGCCATTCTTTATGACCTTGGTAGATAAAGCAGATGTTTTCACCAATGCCCATCACCGAATTCATGTCGTGGGTGTTGATGATGGTAGTCATATTATAGTCTTTGGTGATGCCTGAAAGAAGTTCGTCTATCACAAGTGAGGTCTTTGGATCCAAACCTGAGTTTGGCTCATCGCAGAACAAGTATTTCGGATTCATTACGATGGCACGTGCAATAGCTACTCGTTTCTGCATACCACCCGAGATTTCTCCAGGATATTTCTGCTGAGCCTCTATCAGATTGACGCGGTCAAGACATTCCTGAGCCCGTTTTACGCGCTCCCTGTAATTCATGGTAGAGAACATATCAAGTGGAAACATGACATTCTCAAGTACATTCAAAGAGTCGAACAGGGCTGCGCTTTGGAAAATCATTCCCATCTCGCGGCGCATCAGAACTTTTTCTTTTTTCGACATCCGGGTGAAGTCACGGTCATCGTAGAGAACTTCGCCACTTGTAGGCTGAAGTAATCCTACGAGATTCTTCATGAGTACGGTCTTTCCGGAACCGCTCTGTCCGATTATCAAATTAGTCTTTCCTGTTTCAAAGGTGACGTTTATATTGTCTAATACAACCTTGTCGCCAAACGACTTGGTGAGATTTCTAACTTCTATCATAGTTTACGAGAGAATTTGAGTGAGGAAAACATCTGAAAACAGAATCAAAACACTAGAACTGACAACAGCATCGGTTGATGATTTTCCAACCTCCACAGATCCACCTTCTACGGTATAACCGAAATAAGAAGATACGCTGGAAATGATGAATGCAAAGAAAAGACTCTTGATAATGCTCATCCATACAAACCATTGGTTAAATGAATGTTGCAAGCCAAGTGTCAGGTCGTCTGGTGGTAGGATATGCCCAATATACGCCGTTCCATAGGCGCCGATGATACCCATGCCAGAACTGAAGATAACCAGGAATGGCATGATGGTAACCAAACCGAGAATTTTAGGCAGAATGAGGTAACATGCAGAGTTCACTCCCATGATATCAAGGGCATCAATCTGTTGGGTGACACGCATCGTTCCCAACTCCGAAGCGATATTAGAGCCCACTTTGCCTGCGAGAATCAGACACATTATACTTGATGAGAACTCCAGAAGCATGATTTCTCGGGTGGTGTAGCCGGAAACCCATCGTGGCATCCAAGGGCTCTGGATGTTCAATTTCATCTGGATGCAGATAACGGCTCCAATGAAGAAGGATATCAGTAAGACGATACCTATAGAGTCAACACCCAATTGCGACATCTCCTTGATGTATTGTTTCAAGAACATGCGCATGCGCTCAGGACGGGAAAAAGAACGTCCCATCAATATGAGATATTTACCGAAGGTGGTAAGCCATTTTTCTATTAACATGCTATTATAAAACTGAATTTTGCTGCAAAATTAACCAAAATCCTCTAAAAAACTGCAATATTATGAATAGTTTTTGATTTTATAAGCGATATTTCCTTTATTTTTAGTATTTTTGCAGCCAAATTAGCTAATTATGGACGAAATTAACAATAACGAACAGCAAAATCAGAATTCTCTGGTTTTGCGAACAGAGGGATTGGTGAAGCGCTATGGTAAACGAACGGTTGCCAATGGAGTTTCTATCAATGTGAAGCAAGGAGAAATTGTGGGATTACTGGGACCTAATGGTGCTGGTAAGACAACTTCTTTCTATATGACAACTGGACTTGTTGTGCCTAATGAGGGACATGTCTTTCTGGGAAATCAGGAAATTACTGATTTCCCTGTATACAAACGTGCCCGTGCGGGAATCGGATACCTGCCTCAGGAGGCCAGTGTTTTCCGCAAGATGAGTGTTGAGGACAATATACTTTCAGTCTTGGAAATGACAGGAAAACCACGTAGTTATCAGTTGCAGAAATTAGAGAGTCTTATTAGCGAGTTTCGTCTCAATAAGGTTCGTAAGAATAAGGGTGACCAGCTTTCCGGAGGTGAGCGCCGCCGTACAGAGATTGCCCGTTGCCTGGCTATTGACCCAAAGTTTATCATGCTCGATGAGCCATTTGCTGGTGTTGACCCTATTGCGGTAGAAGATATTCAGCATATTGTATGGCAGTTGAAGTATCGCAATATCGGTATTTTGATTACCGACCATAATGTACAGGAGACTCTGACCATTACAGACAGAGCCTATCTGCTGTTCGAAGGAAAGATTCTTTTCCAGGGAAAACCAGAGGAATTGGCAGAGAATAAGATTGTGCGCGAAAAGTATCTGAGTAACAGTTTTGTGCTCAGAAAGAAGGACTTTCAGCTCATAGATGAGCAAAAAAGAGCCAAAGAAGCAGCGACTGATGGTTAAAAAATCATTTTTTTCTCTTATATATTAGGTATATCCATTAAAAATGTGTAATTTTGCAAGCCAATTGCGGTTATACACGAAAACTGTAGAATTAAAGAAAATATTAACAATAATAAAATAACAAATATCAAGATGAAAATTTCATTTGAAAATCCTGACAAGATTAATGGTCTTTTGACCCTCGTTGTCGAAGAGGAAGATTACAAGAATGATGTCGAGAAGACATTGAAAGATTATCGTAAGAAGGCTAATGTTCCAGGTTTCCGTCCTGGTCAGGCTCCTATGGGTATGATTAAGCGTCAGTTCGGTCCATCTGTAAAAATGGAAGCTATCAACAAGCTCGTTGGTCAGCAGATTTACAAGTATGTACAGGACAACAATATCCAGATGCTCGGTGAGCCTCTCCCATCAGAGAAGCAGGAGCCAGCTGACTTGGAGAATGGTACTTCTTTCACATTTATGTTTGATATCGCTGTTGCTCCAGAGTTCAAGGTAACTCTCAATGGTCGCGACAAGGTTGATTATTATAACATCACAGTTGATGATAAGATTCTCGATCAGCAGATTGATATGTACGCTCAGCGTGCAGGTAGCTATGAGAAGGCTGAGAAGTACGAGGAGAATGACCTTTTGAAGGGTGACTTGCGTGAGCTTGATGAAAATGGCAATACCAAGGAAGGTGGTATCACTGTAGAGGGTGCTATCCTGATGCCTAGCTACATCAAGGTTGACGAGCAGAAGAATCTCTTCAACGATGCTAAGCTCGGTGATGTAATCACATTCAACCCTAAGAAGGCTTATCCAGAGAACGATACTGAGGTTTCTTCACTCCTGAAGATTGAGCGTGAAGCTGTTAAGGACTTGGAGTCAGAGTTCAGTTTCCAGATTACAGAAATCCAGCGTTTCAAGAAGCACGAGATCAATGAGGAACTTTTCAAGCAGGTTCTCGGTGAGGATACTGACGTGAAGGACGAGGCTGCTTTCCGCGCTAAGATTGCAGAGGGCTTGCAGGCACAGCTCGTTAACGACTCAGATTATAAGTTTATCCTCGACGTTCGCGAGCACTGCGAGAAGAAGGTTGGTGAATTGCAGTTCCCAGATGCACTCTTGAAGCGTATCATGTTGGCTAACAACAAGGATAAGGGCGAGGAGTTCGTAGAGAAGAACTATGCTGAGAGCATCAAGGAGTTGACATGGCATCTTATCAAGGAGCAGCTTATCAAGGCTCAGGATATCAAGGTTGATGACAATGACCTGATGGAGACAGCTAAGGAGGCTGCTCGTGCTCAGTTCGCTCAGTATGGTATGAACAACATTCCTGAGGAGTACATTGAGAACTATGCTAAGGAAATCCTCAAGAAGGGTGACGCTACAGATGCACTTGTAGATCGCTCTATCGACCGTAAGTTGGCTGCAGCTCTGAAAACAGCTGTAAAACTCAACGAAAAGGAGATTTCTGTAGAAGATTTCAACAAGATGATGCAGGAATAACATTTTTTTGAAAAAAAACTTCAAATAAATACGAGGTTATCGACTTTTTTTATTATCTTTGTTCCACCGAACGAGAAATAAGGGTCGATAACCTCTTTTTTCGTATGATTTAAGACGTAAAATACTATATAGATATGAACGATTTTAGAAAATATGCAACCAAGCATCTTGGTATGAATGGTATGGTGCTTGATGATGTTATTAAGGCACAGGCTCAGTATATGAACCCTTACATCTTGGAGGAGCGTCAGTTGAACGTTACTCAGATGGATGTTTTCTCTCGCTTGATGATGGATCGTATCATCTTCCTGGGTACACAGATTGATGACTACACAGCAAATACATTGCAGGCGCAATTGCTGTATCTTGATTCTGTAGATAGTGGCAAGGATATTTCTATCTATTTAAACAGCCCTGGTGGTAGCGTTACTGCCGGTTTGGGTATTTATGATACCATGCAGTTTATCTCTAGCGATGTTGCTACTATCTGTACAGGTATGGCTGCTTCTATGGCTGCCGTGCTGCTCGTTTCTGGCCAGGAGGGTAAACGCTCTGCTTTGCCTCATAGCCGTGTCATGATTCACCAGCCATTAGGTGGCGTTCAGGGTCAGGCTTCTGATATTGAGATTGAGGCTCGCGAAATCTTGAAGATGAAGAAGGAATTGTATACTATCATTTCAGACCATTCTCATACTCCTTATGATAAGGTTTATGCTGATAGCGACCGTAACTATTGGATGACTGCTGAAGAAGCCAAGGAATACGGAATGATAGATAATGTGTTGGTTCGTAAATAACGAATTGTTTTAAGTAAATTTGCGTATATATAATAAGGTGCGCAAGAAGAGATAATAATTATAATATGCCAAAGAAAGTATGTAGCTTCTGTGGAAGATCAGAAAATGAAGTCAGATTACTCATCACGGGTATCAATGGCTTCATTTGCGAAGATTGTGCTAAGCAGGCTTATGAAATTATACAGTCAACAGGGGTATTGGCTCCTAAAACTGGGGAGGGTAAGTTTGTTCTCAAAGAGGTGCCAAAGCCTGTAGAGATCAAAAAATACCTGGATGAATATATCATCGGTCAGGATCAGGCGAAGCGCAATTTGGCTGTCGCTGTATATAACCACTACAAGCGTTTGCAGCAGCCAAAGGATGAAGATGGTGTAGAAATCGAAAAGAGTAATATCATCATGGTAGGTAGTACGGGTACAGGTAAAACTTTGTTGGCGCGTACGATAGCTAAGATGTTGGATGTTCCTTTCACCATTGTTGATGCCACTGTATTTACTGAAGCAGGTTATGTGGGTGAAGACGTTGAAAGCATCTTGTCGCGTCTGTTGCAGGTTGCTGATTATGATGTGGCTGCAGCAGAAAGGGGCATTGTGTTCATTGATGAGATTGATAAGATAGCCCGCAAGAGCGATAATCCTTCTATCACGCGTGATGTGAGTGGCGAAGGTGTACAGCAGGGATTGTTGAAACTCTTGGAAGGTACCATGGTTAATGTTCCGCCTAAGGGTGGACGCAAGCATCCTGATCAGGATTATATCCATGTAGATACCAAGAATATCCTGTTTATCTGTGGTGGTGCTTTTGACGGTATTGAGCGTAAAATAGCTCAGCGTATGAATACGCACGTAGTAGGCTATAATTCGGTTCAGAATGTAGCTAAGATAGATAAGAAGGATTTGATGCAGTATATCCTTCCACAGGATTTGAAGTCTTTTGGCTTGATACCTGAAATTATCGGCCGTTTGCCTGTGCTTACTTATCTCAATCCGTTGGATAGGGAGGCTTTGCGCAAAATCTTGGTTGAACCTAAGAATTCAATTGTCAAGCAGTATCAGAAATTGTTTGAGATGGATGGCATCAAGTTGAAGTTTGATGAGGAAGCACTCGATTATATCGTAGATAAGGCGGTAGAGTATAAATTGGGTGCTCGCGGACTTCGTTCAATTGTTGAAGCTGTGATGATGGATGCTATGTTTGAGATTCCATCAGAGAAGGTTAAATCATTCACTGTTACGCTAGAGTATACCAAGCAACAGTTGGATAAATCTCATCTCGGACAGTTGGAAACTGCATAAATCAGTTGGGCATTTTGCCCAATTGATTGCTATTTAATCGTATATATAGACATATATAATATAATAATAGGTGGATATGACAGAACAGGTTAATCTTACAGGACAGTTGAAGCATTATTTCGGCTTCGATTCGTTTAAGGGTGATCAAGAGGCAATCATCAGAAATTTGATGAGTGGCAATGATACTTTTGTATTGATGCCTACAGGTGGCGGTAAGAGTTTGTGTTACCAGTTGCCTTCGCTCATTATGGAGGGAACAGCTATTGTGATTTCTCCTCTGATTGCTTTGATGAAGAACCAGGTAGATGTTATTAATGGTTTGAGTGAAAGTGATGGCGTGGCTCATTATCTCAATTCATCATTGAATAAGTCGGCTATTGAGAAGGTGAAGAATGATATTCTCAATGGTACGACCAAACTCCTGTATGTTGCACCTGAATCTTTGACGAAAGAAGATAATGTTGAGTTCCTTAAAACAGTAAAGATTTCGTTCTATGCCATTGATGAGGCTCACTGTATCTCTGAGTGGGGACACGATTTCAGACCAGAGTATCGTCGTATTCGCCCTATTATTAACGAAATAGGTGTTGCACCTGTGATAGCGCTTACAGCTACTGCAACAGATAAGGTACGTACTGATATCAAGAAAAACTTAGGCATCATGGATGCCAAAGAATTCAAGAGTTCTTTTAACCGCCCTAACTTGTATTATGAGGTGCGCCCGAAGAACAAGGATATCGATCGTCAGATCATCATGTTTATTCGTCAACACAAAGGAAAGAGTGGTATTATCTATTGTCTCTCCCGTAAGAAAGTAGAGGAATTGGCAGAGGTATTGAAAGCCAATGAAATCAAAGCGGCTCCTTATCATGCCGGTCTTGATTCGGCTACCCGTTCTCAAACCCAGGATGATTTTCTGATGGAGCGTATTGATGTCATTGTTGCTACTATCGCCTTCGGAATGGGTATCGATAAACCTGATGTCCGTTTTGTTATTCATTATGATATACCCAAGAGCTTGGAAGGTTATTATCAGGAAACGGGTAGAGCCGGACGTGATGGCGGTGAGGGCATCTGTATCGCCTTTTATGCCCGTAAAGACCTCAGAAAACTGGAGAAGTTTATGGAGAACAAACCTGTAGCAGAACAGGATATCGGCAGACAGTTGTTGCAGGAAACGGCTGCCTATGCAGAATCGTCTGTCTGTCGCAGAAAAATGTTGCTTCATTATTTTGGTGAGGAATATCATGAAGAAAACTGCCATAACTGCGACAACTGCCTGCATCCTACAGAAAAATTCGAGGCTAAGGATGCGCTGCTCGTTGTTTTGGAGTCTGTTGCTGCGGTGAAGGAGAATTTCCGTCAGGAATATATCATCGATTTTGTAAAGGGACGTGCTACTGATGATATCGTTTCTCACAAGCATGATGAACTGGAGGAGTTTGGAGCAGGAGAAGATATGGATGCTAAAGTTTGGAATCCTGTTATCCGTCAGGCGTTGATAGCCGGTTATCTCAAGAAAGATGTAGAGAATTATGGCCTTTTGAAGTTGACAGCTGCGGGTAAGCGTTTCATTAAGAATCCTGAATCATTCATGATCGTTGCCGATAAGGAATTCTCTGATGATTTTGATGGAGCGCCTCTGAGCGAGCATAATACAGGTGCTTTGGATCAGACACTTTTCTCCATGTTGAAAGACTTGCGTAAGACAGTAGCAAAGAAGCATAAATTGCCGCCTTATGTTATTTTCCAGGATATTTCTCTGGAACAGATGGCAACGATGTATCCTGTAGATATGCAGGAATTGCAGAACATACAGGGAGTTGGAGCCGGTAAGGCAAAGAGGTATGGTAAGGAGTTCTGTAAATTGATCAATCAGTATTGTGAAGAGAATCTGATAGAGCGTCCTGAGGAATTACGTGTCAGGACAGTTGCCAAGAAATCAGTCTTGAAGGTAAGCATCATTCAGAGCATAGACCGCCAGATAGATCTTGATGATTTGGCAGAAGCAAAAGGTTTGGATTTCTCAGAATTGCTTGACGAAATAGAGGCAATCGTTTACAGCGGTACCAAGCTGAATATCGATTATTTCATAGAGGAAGTTGTGGATGATGACCATGTAGATGACATCTACGATTACTTCATGGAGAGCGATACTGATGATTTGAATGCGGCTCAAGATGAATTGGGTGAAGACTACAATGAAGACGAAATTCGACTCGTCAGAATCAAGTTTTTGTCCGAACAAGCCAACTAATCACGTTAAATAGCATTAATAAGGTAAGATTTTCGTGAAAAGCGAACTCTATCTGAGAAATTATTGCTAAATTTGCACGCAATAAATTTTTAAAGGTTACAATATGTCATCATTTGTTGCAGATAAAATTGTAATGGACGGTCTCACTTACGACGACGTCCTTCTTATCCCTGCGTATTCAGAGGTACTACCAAAACAGGTAGAGTTGAAAACCAAGTTCTCTCGTAACATCGAGTTGAACGTTCCATTCGTTACAGCAGCGATGGACACCGTTACCGAGGCTTCAATGGCGATAGCTATCGCTCGTGAAGGTGGTATCGGTGTAATTCACAAGAACATGACCATTGAGGAGCAAGCTCGTCAGGTTGCTATTGTGAAGCGTGCTGAGAATGGTATGATTTATGACCCTGTCACCATCCGTCGTGGCAGTACAGTGAAGGATGCTCTTGATATGATGCATGATTATCATATCGGTGGTATTCCTGTGGTAGATGATGAAAATCATCTTGTAGGTATTGTTACCAACCGTGATCTTCGTTTTGAGCGCCACATGGACAAGAAGATTGATGAGGTAATGACTAGCGAGAATTTGGTTACCACTCACATCCAGACCGACTTGGTTGCTGCTGCTGCCATCCTGCAGGAGAATAAGATTGAGAAACTCCCTGTAGTTGACAACGAGAATCACCTGGTAGGTTTGATTACTTACAAGGACATCACAAAGGCTAAGGACAAACCTATGGCTTGCAAGGATGCCAAGGGACGTCTTCGTGTGGCTGCCGGTGTGGGTGTTACTGTAGATACATTGGATCGTGCCAAGGCTTTGGTTGAGGCTGGTGCTGATGCTATCGTTATCGATACTGCTCATGGTCACTCTAAGGGTGTAATTGAGAAACTCAAGCAAGTTAAGGCTGCCTTCCCACAGGTTGATGTTGTGGTAGGTAATGTGGCTACTGGTGAGGCTGCCAAGTATTTGGTAGAGAATGGTGCTGATGGTGTTAAGGTAGGTATCGGTCCTGGTTCTATCTGTACTACTCGTGTGGTTGCCGGTGTTGGCGTTCCACAGTTGAGTGCTGTTTATGATGTATATTCTGCTCTTAAGGGTACTGGTGTACCTTTGATAGCTGATGGCGGTCTTCGTTACTCAGGTGATGTTGTGAAGGCTTTGGCTGCTGGTGGTAGCTGCGTCATGATCGGTTCTTTGGTTGCTGGTACTGAGGAGAGTCCTGGTGATACCATTATCTTCAATGGCCGTAAGTTTAAGAGCTATCGTGGTATGGGTTCTTTGGAGGCTATGGAACAGAAGAATGGTTCTAAGGACCGTTACTTCCAGGGTGATACCAAGGATGCCAAGAAATTGGTTCCAGAGGGTATCGCTGGTCGTGTGCCTTACAAGGGAACTGTCCAGGAGGTCATCTACCAGCTGATTGGTGGTTTGCGTTCTGGTATGGGATATTGCGGTGCTGCTACCATCGAGAACTTGCACAATGCCAAGTTCGCTCGTATCACAAATGCAGGTGTGTTGGAGAGTCATCCACATGATATCACTATCACTAGTGAGGCTCCTAACTATAGCCGTCCTGAATAATATAATTAGGAAATATGAAGTTTTATGCACTTATAGCGGCAATGCTCCTTTCGGGGAGCATTGCTTTTGCTCATACCGACCCAATTGTTATGATTATTGATGGTCAATCTGTCAAGAAGTCGGAATTTGAGTACTTTTATCAGAAAAATCATTTGGGAAATACGGTTGATTCTAAAAGTGTCAAGGTGTTTACCGATGGCTTTGTTGATTATAAGCTGAAAGTGCAAGCTGCTAAGGATGCTCATCTCGATACTTTGCCTAATATCAGGCGTGTGTTGAAACGATATGATGATGTCGAGTCATGCGAGTTGATGCCCGATAAAGGCAGTGTTCATGTTGCACATATCCTCTTGAGATTGGGACAGAAAGCATCTTACCAGGAACAGGAGGTGGTGGAAAGAAAAATCGATTCTATTTATCAGGCTCTTTGTAAAGGTGCAGATTTTGCAGACCTGGCAAAAAAGTGTTCTGATGATAAAGGGTCTGCGGTCAATGGGGGGACTTTGGCATGGTTTACAAAAGGTCAGACTGTGCAGGCTTTTGAAAAAGTAGCTTTCTCTCTGCGAAAGGGTGAGATTAGTAGACCGTTTATGTCTGAGTTTGGTTATCATATCGTCAAGTTGCTGGATAAACATGATGATGGTAATCAGAAAAAATATGTTGCTGATGCTAAGGTAGAAAATTGGCAGGGAACCTACCAGCAGCAGGAGGAAGTAGAAAACCTTTTGCTGAATGAAATCTGCCAGCGTAATATTTGGGATAAGGCTGCTGCTGATAAAAAAGGTCTGGCTGCCTTCTATGCCAAGAATAAGAAAAAATACAAATGGGAAATGAAGCGCCTGAAGAAGATGAAGGTTAATCTGCCCCGGAATGGCGAATACCCGGATGTGGTACTTGCTGACTATCAAGACTCGTTAGAGAAACAATGGGTCGCACAATTGAAGAAGAAATATAAAGTGGTGGTTTTCCATAGCATGTTGACCACTCTCAATATACATTAATATATTATAGAAACAATATATGAATACTGGATATAAAATGACAATGGCATTTATAACCCTGCTGATGATAGTAGGAATAAGTGCTAGTGCAACAAGAGCAAGCCGAAGTGCTTTGGCTCATGAGGCTGATTCTGCAAATATCAAGCAACAAGCTGCTGCCGATTCTCAGAAAATCAATGAGGGTAGTGTGGTTGATGAGGTAATTTGGGTTGTCGGCGATGAGGCTATCCTGAAGTCAGACGTCGAGGTAACCCGTTTGCAGGCTGAGGCTGAAGGTATTAAATATACTGGTGACCCAGACTGTTCTATTCCTGAGCAGATTGCCGTTCAGAAACTGTTTCTCCATCAGGCAGCTATCGATAGTATCGAAGTATCTGAGTCAGAAGTCATGAATGGTATCGACGAACAGATCAACAGTTGGGTTTCCATGATTGGTTCTCGTGAAAAACTGGAGGAGTATCGCAAGCAAAGTATCACCCAGATGCGCCAGCAGATGCATGATGATTTCAAAAACCAACAGCTGATTCAGAAGATGAAGCAGGAACTGGTGAAGGATATCAAGGTGTCTCCAGCTCAGGTACGTAAATACTTTAAGGATTTACCTGCCGACAGTATCCCTTTTGTTCCTACAGAGGTAGAGGTTGAGATTCTTACCATGCAGCCACGTATTCCTCTTGAGGAGATTAACCGTGTGAAAAATCAGTTGCGTGAGTTTACTGACCGTGTGAATAAGGGTGAGACTTCTTTTGCTACTTTGGCTCGTCTTTATTCTGAGGATCCGGGTTCAGCCCGTATGGGTGGCGAGATGGATTATATCGGTAGAGGTATGTTGGATCCTGCGTTTGCAAATGTAGCATTCAATCTTACCGATCCTAAGAAAATCTCAAAGATTGTTGAGTCTGAGTTTGGTTATCATATCATCCAGTTGATTGATAAGCGTGGTGATAAGATTAAGTGTCGCCATATCCTGCTCAAGCCTCAGGTTTCTCAAGATGCTATTGATAAGTCTATCGGCCGTCTGGATTCTATCGGTAATGATATCCGTGCCGCTAAGTTTACCTTTGAGCAGGCTGTTGAAGCATTGTCTGATGATAAGGATACCCGAAACAACAAGGGCTTGATGGCCAATGTTACTCCTGACCAGTCAAGAACTTCCCGCTTCCAGATGAAGGATCTGCCTACCGAGGTTGCCCGTGTGGTAGATACAATGAAGGTAGGTGAGGTTTCTGCACCTTTCACGATGGTGAATTCCAAGGGTAAAACCACTTGTGCTTTGGTAAAACTGGTAAGCCGTGTTGACGGACATAGAGCTACTATTACCGAAGATTTTCAGGTGATGAAGGATGTAGTGTTGGCTAAGGAGCGTGCCCAGACCTTGCACGATTGGGTAGTCAATAAAATCAAGCAGACTTATGTTCGTATGAACGATCGCTATAAGGATTGTAAGTTTGAATATCAAGGTTGGATTAAATGATAAATAAAAGATTAAATAATCATATCAGAGGGCATAGAATCATATCGGTTATGGTTCTATGCCTGTTTGGGTTTTGTCTGATGCAAGCCATGCAGGCTCCAAAGAAGCATGCCAGAAAACGCCCTCATGGTGACCGCGTATATCTTTTGCATGCAGATGAATTGTACTATGATATGTTCGGTAATAATCCTGATGCCCAAATATTGAAAGGTAAGGTCTCTTTCTTGCATCAGGGCAGTCATCTTACCTGTGACAGCGCGTATTTCTATCAGGCTTCTAATTCCGTGAAAGCTTTCGGACATGTCCATTACCGGCAGGGAGACACCTTGTCACTCACTTGTAATAGAGCAGAGTATGATGGGCAGATGCAGATGATGAGAGCACGCAAGAATGTGGTCTTGAATCATCGTCGGCAGACTTTGCGTACTGATAGCTTGGATTTCGACCGCTTGTATAATATGGCAAACTTCTTTGATGGCGGAACGCTGATTGATGGTAAGGATAAGCTGGTTGCCGATTGGGGTGAGTATCATACTGAAACGCGTGAGGCTAAGTTTGTCTATAATGTCAAGTTGCGCAGCGGCAAGGATGTTGTTACCACCGATACTTTGTATTACGATGTCCGTAAGTCAAAGGCTCACATGGTAGGACCTTCTAAGATTGTTTCCGGTGCAAGTGTTGTCAAGACCGAAAATGGATATTATGATACCAAGACCGATAGAGCACAGCTTTACGGCCGTTCTACGGTTATGGATAAAGACAAGACGCTTACGGGTGATACGCTCTATTATGTAAAGGATGGGGAGAGTACCGGATATGGCAATGTGGTTTATGTAGACAAGAAAAATAAAAATTCCCTTACTTGCAATTATCTGCGTTACAACGAGAAAACCGGTAATGGCTTTGCCACCCGCAATCCTGTAGCGATCGACTATTCGCAGAAAGATACCCTTTGGGTTCATTCTGATACCATGCGTATCAATACCTTCCATATCAATACCGATTCGGTATACCGTAAGGTGCATGCTTATCCTAAGGTCCGTGCCTATCGCCTGGATATGCAGGCCATCTGCGATTCCCTGGTTTTCAATTCTCAGGATTCCTGCATGACCATGTATAAGGATCCTATCGTCTGGAATGGAAACCGTCAGTTGCTGGGTGAGAAGATTCTGGTCTTCATGAACGACTCTACCGTTCGTTTTGCCCATGTCATCGGACAGGCGCTGTCTGTAGAGCAGATGCCGGATAGTGTTCATTTCAATCAGATCAGTTCTTCTGAGATGAAATCTTACTTTGAAAAAGGTGAGATTAAACAAGGAGAGTCTATCGGTAATGTGCAGACCATCTATTATATGACGGATGATAAGGACAGTTCGCTCATTGGCTTGAATTATCTGGAGACCGATACCATGCGCATGTATATGGGACCGGGCAGGAAGATGGAGAAAATCTGGACCAATAAGTTTACATCTACCATGTATCCTATGACGCAGATCCCGCCGGCAAAATATAAACTCAACAATTTTGCCTGGTTCGAGGACTTGCGTCCTAAAGATAAGAATGATATCTTTGTATGGCGTGGTAAATCCAAGGGCTCCGAACTCAAGAACATTAAGCGTCATGAAGCTCCACTTCAGAAACTGACTGACTGATTATAATGAAGCATCATTTTCTTATATGATTAATATTTAGAGATGAGTGATATTATTCAACTTTTACCCGATTCTGTTGCCAATCAGATAGCAGCAGGTGAGGTTATACAGCGTCCGGCTTCAGTTATCAAGGAGCTGGTCGAAAATGCAGTCGATGCGGGTGCCAGGAATATCCATGTCACAGTTACCGATGCTGGCCGTACCAACATCCAGGTGATAGATGATGGAAAAGGTATGTCTGAAACAGATGCTCGTTTGGCTTTCGAACGTCATTCTACTTCCAAAATCCGTAAGGCTGATGATTTGTTTGCACTTCGCACCATGGGCTTCCGTGGCGAAGCTTTGGCGTCAATAGCTGCTGTGGCTCAGGTTGAACTGAAGTCACGACAGGCTACCGACGAGATAGGAACCCTGATACAGATTTCTGGTTCCCGATATGAGAAACAGGAGCCATGCTCCTGTGCTGTGGGAAGTATCTTCTCTGTCAGCAATATTTTTTATAATGTACCCGCGCGAAGAAAGTTCCTGAAGTCCAATTCTACAGAGTTGAACAATATTCTGACGGCTTTCGAGCGGATTGCATTGGTAAATCCTCAAATCACCTTTACTTTACATAGCAATGGTACCGAAGTATTCAATTTGCGTGTCGCTAATTTGCGTCAGCGCATTCTCGATGTCTTCGGCAAGCGTTTCAATCAGGAACTCCTGCCGGTAAATGTAGAAACCACTATGTGTAAGGTGTCTGGATTTGTGGGCAAACCGGAATCTGCCAGAAAGAAAGGTGTGCATCAGTTCTTCTTTGTCAACGGGAGATACATGAAACATCCTTATTTCAATAAGGCTGTGATGGCTGCTTATGACCGTCTGGTTCCTCAGGGTGAACAGGTGCCTTACTTTCTGTATTTTGATGTAGATCCGAAGGATATTGATGTGAATATCCATCCTACGAAGACTGAAATCAAATTCGAGAATGAGCAGGCTATCTGGCAAATCCTCTCGGCTTCGGTCAAGGAGTCCATCGGTATGTTCAATGATGTACCTACCATTGATTTCGATACCGAGGATAAACCGGACATCCCTGTTTATAATCCAGAGATGAGCACTGCTGCTGCGGCACCGAAGATCAGTTTGAATCCTGGTTATAATCCGTTCAAGTCTTCCTCTTCCACTGGAGCAGTCCCTATGGGAGCAGGCTTCTCTGTTCCTAAGTCGAAACCTCAGGTGGATGAAAAATGGGAACAGCTTTATGAAGGACTCAAAGATCAGGATGATGTGCAGGGGATGGAGCAGACCATGGTGTTTTCTGATGATTCTAGTCAGGATAATACGCCAGACAGTATCATTGCAGAGAAATCGCCAGCCCATTATCAGTATAAAGGTAAGTATATCATGACTGCGGTAAAATCGGGATTGATGATTATCGACCAGCATCGTGCCCATGTGCGTGTCTTGTTCGAACAGTATTTGCGCCAGTTGGCTGACCGGACCTTTCATTCACAGAAAGTCCTCTTTCCTGAGGTTGTGCAGTTCCCGATGTCAGAGAAGGTAATCTTTGAAAAGATCCTGCCTGAAATGGAATCGATGGGCTTTGAACTGGAAGATCTTGGAGGCGGAAGCTATGCCGTTAATTCAGTTCCTGGCGGACTTGAAGGATTGAATCCTCTTAAACTGGTACAGGACATGGTTTCTTCTGCAGTAGAAAAGGGCGTATCAGCCATTGATGAAATCAATCAGACTTTGGCTTTGAGTCTGGCTCGCCAGGCAGCAATACCTCAGGGGCAGATATTGAGTAATGAAGAGATGGAGGGGCTGGTGAATGATCTTTTTGCCTGCCAGAATGTCAATTATACGCCCGACGGAAAGTCGGTACTTTGTATCCTCCGTCAGCAGGAAATTGAGCATCTTTTAGGTTAAAAGCGAGGAAAAATCCCGTTTTTCTTAAAAAAGTTAACGAAAAATGCTATTTTTTTTAGAAAATGAAGGTTATTTCAAAAAATAGTATTATCTTTGCTCCGTCATTCAGAAGGTATATATATATATAAATTGATTTTTAAATTATAAAGTTATGAAAAAGTTATTAGCAGTGCTAGCATTGGCTAGCGTAACAATGGGCAGTATGGCTCAGGATGCAGCAACTACTGAGAAGTATAGCGTTGCAACAAATTCTTTCTGGAGCAATTGGTTTGTTCAGGCAAACGTTGCTGGTTCTGCATTCTGGGGCAACCAGGAAGAGGGCAATGGTTTCTCTAAGAGCCCACTCAAGGGTTTCAGAAACAATCTCGGTTTCTCTGTTGCTGTAGGTAAGTGGTTCACACCAGGTCTCGGTCTCCGTACCAAGTTCAATGGCGCTTGGGGCCGTACCGTAGTTTCTGAGAATAAGTCAACAAATGCAAATAAGTATTGGACTTTGAATGAGCAGGTTTTGTTCAATGTTAGCAATATGTTGTGTGGTTACAACGAGGCTCGTGTTTGGGATTGCATCCCTTACGCAGGTGTTGGTATTAACCGTAACATGAGCGCTAACTGCTATGCTCCTGTAGCAGGTGTTGGTATCTTGAACGAGTTCAAGATCAATAACAAGTGGGCTGTCAACCTCGATGTAAACTATACAGTAGGTGCTAACGACTATGATGGTTATGCAGGTGTATTGGCAGGTGCTAAGCCTAGCACATCTCGCTCTATCGACAAGGTGATTGCAAGACACGACCGTTCTTTGAATGTTGAGGTCGGTGTTACATACAACTTGGGTAAGGCTACTTGGAACAAGGTTCCAGATGTTGACGCTATCAATGCTCTTCATCAGTCAGAACTCGACGCTATCAATGCTAAGTTGAACGATGCTAATGCAGAGAACGACCGTTTGAAGAATCTCTTGAACAACCAGAAGTCTGTAGAGGATAAGGCAGTTAAGGAGTATGTTGCTACTCCAGTTTCTGTATTCTTCAACATCGGCAAGTCTAAGGTTGCTTCTAAGAAGGATCTCGTAAACGTACAGGCTCTCGCTCAGTATGCTAAGGACAACAACGCTAAGTTGGTAGTTAACGGTTATGCTGACAGCGCTACTGGTTCTGCAGCTGTTAACCAGAAGATTTCTAAGGCTCGTGCTGAGAAGGTAGCTGATGAGCTCGTTAAGTTGGGTGTTGCTAAGGAGAATATCGTAGTTAAGGCTAACGGTGGTGTTAAGGATTTGACACCTGCTTCTTACAACCGTCGTGCAACTGTTCAGGTTGGTGAGTAATTATACAGTATATATAATATAAGGTATAAAAATAGAATAGGGCATTCTTCCTCGTGAAGAATGCCTTTTTTGTTTCTTTGAATTTCTTAAAAAAGAACTTTTCTTTCTCAATAAGTACCTTTTGGGGTTGAATGAGGTTTTGCAGTCCCATCGTAAGTACTTTCTCTTGGTTGGCTGTTTTTGGCAATTGAAATGCAAAAACTGACCGTTTTTACCCTGAAAATTGAGGAAAAACACCAGAAAATGCACTTTTTTGAAGAAAAAACGAAAAAACTTGCTGAAAAATTTGGTGGAACCAAAAAATAGTCGTACCTTTGCAACCGCTTACGAAAAGTAAGGGCGCTTAGCTCAGCTGGTTTAGAGCATCTGCCTTACAAGCAGAGGGTCGGCGGTTCGAATCCGTCAGCGCCCACGGGGGTGTTCCCTGTGATTCACTTTAGTGGTTGCAGGGACTTTTTTAAGGGCGTTTAGCTCAGCTGGTTTAGAGCATCTGCCTTACAAGCAGAGGGTCGGCGGTTCGAATCCGTCAACGCCCACAAAGGTGAAGGTCTTTCAACAAATGTTGAGAGACCTTTTTTTATGCTTTTAAATTTATTTATCATTATTTTCTCTGTTTTCTCACGATAATTCATTAATTTTGCACCCTATATATAATACGTATTGTTATGAATTTAGATTTATTGACTGCCATATCACCAATTGATGGTCGTTATAGGGGAAAAACAGAGCAGCTCGCTAACTACTTCTCAGAGTATGCTCTCATTCGTTATCGTGTACGCGTAGAGATTGAATACTTCATTACTCTATGCGAGTTACCTTTGCCACAGCTTGCTTCTTTCGACAAGTCGCTGTTCGAACGTCTGCGTGACATTTATCGTAATTTTGACGAAAATGAAGCACAGCGCGTAAAAGACATCGAGAAGATTACCAATCACGATGTAAAGGCTGTAGAGTATTTTATCAAGGAAGAATTCGATAAGATCGGAGGCTTGGATGCTTACAAGGAGTTTATCCATTTTGGTTTGACATCTCAGGATATCAACAACACAAGTGTGCCTCTCTCTGTAAAAGAGGCTTTGGAAGAGTGCTTCTATCCGCAGGTTGAAGAGCTGATTGCACAGCTCCAGACTTATGCTGATGAGTGGAAGGATGTGCCTATGCTGGCTAAGACTCACGGACAGCCTGCTTCACCTACCCGCCTGGGCAAGGAAATCATGGTTTATGTTTACCGTCTTACCGAGCAGCTTAATTCGCTCAAGGCTTGCAAGATTACAGCTAAGTTCGGTGGTGCTACCGGTAACTACAATGCTCACCATGTAGCTTATCCACAGTATGACTGGAAAGCATTCGGTAACAAGTTTGTCAGCGAAAAACTCGGTTTGGAACGCGAGCAGTATACCACACAGATCAGTAACTATGACTACCTTGGCGCTATCTTTGACGCCATCCGTCGTATCAACACCATTATCATCGACTTAGACCGTGACTTCTGGATGTATATCTCTATGGATTACTTCAAGCAGAAGATCAAGGCAGGTGAGGTAGGCTCAAGTGCGATGCCTCACAAGGTGAATCCTATCGATTATGAGAACAGTGAAGGTAACCTGGGCATAGCCAATGCCATTCTTCAGTTCCTGGCACAGAAACTTCCGGTTAGCCGCTTGCAGCGCGACCTTACTGACAGTACCGTACTCCGTAACATCGGTGTGCCTCTCGGTCATAGCGTCATTGCTATCCAGAGTACATTGAAGGGCTTGCGTAAACTGATTCTTCACGAGGAGAAACTGCAGGAAGATTTGAATAATACATGGGCAGTTGTAGCTGAGGCTATCCAGACTATCCTTCGCCGTGAGGCATATCCACATCCTTACGAGGCATTGAAGGCGTTGACACGTACCAACCAGCACATGACAGAGGAAACTATTCATGAGTTTATCCAGGGATTGAATGTGAGTGATAGTGTTAAGGCAGAACTGATGGCAATCACACCAAGCAATTATACAGGTATCTAATATACACAAAGGAATTTTGTAGTTTTAGTACATATATATAAGTAAAAATTAGATTTATTAACCCAGCCGTGAGGCTATTAAGTATTTTAAGAAAATGGATTCAGAATTTGAAAACAAACCTCAAGATCAGTCTTCTGAGAATGAGAGAACCCGTGAGGGCTACAACCCAGCAGGTGGTTATCAGAAGAGTTATCGACCAGTAGGTCGCACACAGCGTCCTCGTATCAATTCACATCGCGCATACAGCAGCGACAGAAGTAGCAGTAACAGCGAAGGCGGTTTCCGTCCTGAAGGTTTCGGTGCTGGCTTGCAGAGTACAGGCAGCAGCGAGCGTCCACAGCGCAGCAGCTATCAGAGCCGTGGTGGTTATGGTAACAGCAACCGTGGTGGCTACCACCCACGTCAGCAGGGAGGCTATCAGTCTCGTCCTCAGCAGGGTGGCTATCGTCCTCGTTACAACAATAATGATGAGCAGGGTGGTTATCAGCCTCGTCAGCAGGGTGGCTACCAGCCACGCCAGCAGGGCGGCTACCAGTCTCGTTCTCAGCAGGGTGGTTATGGCAACAACCGTGGTGGTTATGGTCGCCCACAGGGTGGCGGCTATGGCAACAACCGTGGTGGCGGCTATGGTCGTCCACAGGGTGGCGGCTATGGCAACAACCGTGGCGGTTATGGCCGTCCACAGGGTGGTGGCTATGGCAACAACCGTGGTGGCGGTTTCCGTCAGCACACTCCTGGTTACGATCCAAATGCTAAGTATAGCATGAAGAAGCGTATCGAATATAAGGAGGAGAACATCGACCCAACAGAGCCATTGCGCTTGAACAAGTTCCTCGCCAATGCTGGTGTATGCTCTCGCCGTGAGGCTGATGAGTTCATCCAGGCTGGTCTGGTAACAGTCAATGGTGAGGTAGTTACCGAGTTGGGTACCAAGATCCTTCGTACCGATGAGGTGAAGTTCCACGACGCTCCTGTAACTTTGGAGAAGAAGGTATACGTATTGCTCAACAAGCCAAAGGATTATGTTACAACCAGCGATGATCCTCAGCAGCGCAAGACTGTGATGGACCTCGTAAAGGATGTTTGTCCTGAGCGTATCTATCCTGTAGGTCGTCTCGACCGTAATACAACAGGTGTACTTCTCTTGACCAACGATGGTGACCTGGCTTCTAAGCTTACTCACCCTAAGTTCCTGAAGAAGAAGGTTTATCACGTTCATCTCGATAAGAACCTGACTGCTCACGATATGGATCAGATCCGTGAGGGTATCACCTTGGAAGATGGTGAGATCAAGGCAGATGCTGTAGAGTATGCTGATGATCGCGACAAGGCACAGGTTGGCATCGAGATTCATAGTGGCAAGAACCGTATCGTGCGCCGTATCTTCGAGAGCCTCGGCTATCGTGTTACCAAGCTCGACCGTGTACAGTTCGCAGGTTTGACTAAGAAAAATCTCCGTCGCGGTGACTGGCGCTTCCTTACTGAGAAGGAGGTAGACATGCTCCGCATGGGTGCTTTTGAATAAGGATAATAAGATATAATAAGAAAGGAGACTATCTGTTTAGTCTCCTTTTTAACCTATTAATTAACAATGGAAAAAGTAAAAAGAACTAAAGTTGTAGACTTGCTCAAGAGTACAGCCTACGGCTCAATCGTGAATGTCAAGGGATGGGTTCGTACCCATCGTAGTAGCAAAGCAGTCGATTTTATCGCTCTTAACGATGGTTCTACTATTAATAATATTCAGATAGTAGTCGACCCATCAAAGGTCGATGAGAATCAGCTCCGTCAGATTACTACTGGTGCTTGTATCAGCGCCGTAGGTACGCTGGTAGAAAGCCAGGGTGCCGGACAGAGTGTTGAGATCCAGTGCGAGAGCATCGAAATTTACGGTCTCTGCGGCAGCGACTATCCTATGCAGAAGAAGGGACAGAGCTTCGAATACATGCGTCAGTATGCTCACCTCCGTCTCCGTACCAATACCTTTGGTGCCGTGATGCGTATCCGCCATAACATGGCAATGGCTATCCACACTTACTTCCATGAGCATGGATATTTCTATTTCAATACTCCGCTCATCACAGCCAGCGACTGCGAGGGGGCTGGTCAGATGTTCCAGGTAACTACCAAGAACCTCTACAATCTGAAGAAGACCGAGGATGGCAAGATTGACTATTCTGATGATTTCTTCGGCAAGCAGACTTCATTGACCGTTTCCGGTCAGTTGGAGGGTGAGCTCGGTGCTACAGCACTCGGCGCCATCTATACCTTCGGTCCAACCTTCCGTGCAGAGAACAGTAATACTCCTCGCCACCTGGCTGAGTTCTGGATGGTAGAGCCAGAGGTTGCTTTCCTGGATATGGACGGTTTGATGGAGTTGGAGGAAGACTTCATCAAGTATTGTATCCGTTGGGCACTGGAGCATTGCAAGGACGATCTTGCTTTCTTGAACAAGATGATTGACAAGGGTCTGATTGCCCGTCTGGAAGGCGTATTGAATTCCGACTTCGTTCATCTTCCATATACCGAGGGTATCCGCATCCTTCAGGAGGCTATTGCCAACGGTAAGAAGTTTGAGTTCCCATGCGAGTGGGGTGATGACTTGGCTTCAGAGCATGAGCGTTTCCTCGTAGAGGAGCACTTCAAGCGCCCGGTTATCATGACCAACTATCCTAAGGCTATCAAGGCATTCTATATGAAGATAGACGAGGAGGAGAGTGGTTTCGGTGGCAAGAGCGGTCAGACCGTTCAGGGTACCGACGTACTGTTCCCACAGATTGGTGAGATTATCGGTGGTTCTGTCCGTGAGGAGAGCTATGACAAGCTGATGGGTGAGATTGAGGCTCGCAACATCCCTATGAAGGATATGAACTGGTATCTCGATACCCGTAAGTATGGTTCATGCCCACACGCAGGTTTCGGCCTCGGTTTCGAGCGTCTGATTCTCTTCGTAACCGGTATGCAGAATATCCGCGACGTGATTCCATTCCCACGTACACCAAAGAACGCTGAATTCTAGAATAAAAAATGAAGCCTGTTTCGATGTCCTTCGAAACAGGCTTCATTGCTCTTCGCAAGTACTCGCGATGGCCAACGCAGCTATTTGCGTTGGCTTACGGATATATGGTGAACGAAAAACGGGGCACCCCTGAGGATGCCCCGTTTTTCTTTCAGATATATCACAGGTAGTTTTTCATATGACACAATAAACCCAGAGCAAATGCCCTGGGCTTATAGAGTCTACCTTTTGCCATATATTCTCTTTATTCTATTTCTTCCATCCTCTTCAGTTCCCATCCCTCAAATTGCAAGATGATTTTGTGCAATTGGGTACCTTGACGTAGAACTTCTACTCTTGGTGCTGTGGCATAACGGTTAATTTGCTCAACAGCTTGTTCCCATTGTTCTTCTGCTTTAGTCATCTTGCCGTTATCTGCTACTGCATTAAATACCTTCTTTGGCAGCATCTTCAATTCAATGATATAACTATGCTTGGTTTCGTAATGAGTCAGGTCAGGCAACAGGAAGAAATCGCAATAGCCATGATTCAACTCCAATTCAGGAGCCGTATAATAATAATTATTGAGATTGAGATAGGCCATAAAGAAACCTTGTAAATTGCGTTCTCCCTCTATGCTGTCACGAACCGAAGAGACCTTGGCATAAGCATCAGCCATAAACAGAAGTCCTTCACGCCATTTACCATCGTAGGCCATGTCGTAATAATAATCAGTAAGTTTACTCGTATTGAGTGGCGACTTTTCTTCATACTGTTCCAGCAGATATTCATAATACTGTTTGCGAACATTATTGTTCGGAATACAGAAAATCATCTTGTCTCCACGAGTTCCTTTTATTGTCAGCATGCCATAATAGAAAAGCAGGCTGATGAAAATATTAGGATCGGTCAATGCACTGGCAGGAAAACTTGTAGCCAGGGTGGAAACAATTTCTCCTTCTTCCGCAATCTGGTAAAGAATACCTTTGCGGTTACCATCCAACTTATCCAACTGGAGCAACTTCTTCATCTTGTTGTAATCTGTCTTGGTATTGGGATCAATCATTTGAGCAGGAGATTTTCCGTTTTCCATATAATTACGAATGTAATAAAGCACCATGTCACAGTTGAAGACCTTGCTCTGTGTCAGCAAAGCATCTGCGGAGAAACAATAGTTATCGTACCAAGGCTTTATATTGCCAATGATAGTATCGGTATCGTAATCTGCCTGTATCTTCCCTGAAGTTTTATAATACTCAATCATCTCTCTCACGTCCTCAGTAGAGAAGCCGAGCATCTGATTGAAAGATGGTTTGGTAGAGATGTGCCATCCGATATTGAATCCGCTGGTGAGATCATCGAGCGTTACCGGACTTACTCCCGTCATAAAAATGCGGGAGAACATTCCTTTGAAAACTTTGAATATCTCACGATAGAAACCACTTGCGTGCGTCAAAGCCCTATACACTTTTTCGCCATGTTCATTAAGAACCACATTGGTAAAGTTGTCGTATTCATCGACAATGAGATAGAGTGGCGACTTCTCTTTTTCTGAAGCAATCCCGATGAGATTCAGTTTCCTAGCTGCAGTTTCTGCTTTTAATACTTTTTCGACAACACGTTCAGGGTAATACTCCTGATATTTCTCTATAAAATTATCAATGCAATCATTACAATATGTATTGAAGTTTTCTTTCAATTCGGTAATATCACCTCCTATTTTGGAAAAATCAAGGTATAATATCTGAAATTGCCCCTGATACTCCGTAGGATGAGAGCCAATCCACAGATTGCCAAAAAGTTCTTGGAATCTATCCCTCATGCCAATATCGTAATAAGCTTGCATCATGCTGATAAACAGACTTTTTCCGAACCGGCGTGGACGGATGAAGAACAAGGCATCTGCCTCGTCTTCCAACATAGGCAGATACATAGTTTTGTCAACGTAATATTGGTTGCGCTGAATAATATCCATAAAATCGGATACACCGTATGGTATTCGTTTTGCCTGTATCATATTTCCCTTTTTTATTAATTTAGGGCAAAGATACACAAAAATAACCGAAGATGGAAGATTTATTTGTTAAATATGCATATTTCACAAAATATTAAATGAACCTTCACCAATTACTGAGTCTTCCGCTTATTTTTTCGGGTTTTGGTACGTAAGCCAACGCAGCTTTTACTAGTCCATTACCTTGACCAGCCACCAACATATCCAAATATTTCTGCCGAGTTATAATCATTGTATTCCGATTTTTTGTGCAGTTGCACAGATTTTCGGAACAAAGATAAGAAATACTGCTGAAAATCAGCTACTAAAGCATCAATAATTAAGAATAATTATCATTTGAACGAAAAACGGGGCACCCTTGAGGATGCCCCGCCACCAATTAAAATAATTGATTGTCGCATTATAAACTTACCGTACTACTTAGCGATCATGATCGTTACACGGTTCTCTGCGTTTTCTGCAAAAGGCTGCACACGTGCACCCTTAGATTCTTCTGTAATGCGCTCTGAAGGTATATTATATTTCTTTGTCAGCATCCAAACCACAGCTGCTGCTCGCTTGGCAGCGATGCGGTCGTTGATGACGTCATTGCCTGTACCCTTGTCAGCATAGCCGGTTACTACAACCTTTGCCTCTGTGTTCTTGTTCAGGAAGTCAACCACCTCACGGATCTTAGCATCCTCAGCAGGAGCAATCTTGTAAGAATTGATGGTGAAGAAGATGTCACGGCGAATCTCCTCTACCTTCTTCTCTACAGGAGCTGGCTTAGGCTCTGGCTTAGGAGCTACATATTCCTGCTTAGGAGCTGGTGCCGGAGCAGGTTCCTCTACCGGCTTAGCCTTCTTGGTATAGCTCTTGCCCAGGTTGATGCGTACACCTGCCAGTGCATTGAAGTACCAGTCAGGGTTATCTGCCTTCTTAGAGTTGTACTTGTCTGAAATCATGTTGGCATTGCCTTCGAGCATGATGCTCACAGCCTTGCTTACCTTGAATTCCAGGTCGATACCGGCTCTGCCGTATGGGCGAACCTTCTTTCCCTGCCAGAGATATTCCAGCAGATAGTTGCTCTGATTCTTGATGTTGGCAGCCAGGTCGTTTACTTCCTGGTTAGCTCCTGCCCAGTTGATACCACCACCTACGAAGGCAGTAGCGTTGAACACGCGGTTCGGGTTCCAGCCACAGAAGAGGTTAGAGAGGTTGAACATGAAGTCCACACCCGGAGCTACATATTTCCATTTGTAGCTGGCGGTATACGGAGTACCGTCCTTGGTAGCCTTGTATCCGTTCCATCCGCCCTTGCTCCAGATACCGTTTATCTGACCACGGAGTCCGAAAACAGGAGAGAACTGGTAGCCGATGGCACCCTGGAAGTTAGGAGAAAGCAAGTCAGAGAAACTTGCCTCACCCACAGTATATTGCCCACCAGCCTGAATATCCAGGAACCAGTGACGCTTAAACTGATATTCGTTTCCATCCTTGTCTGTGTAGGATGCTTGCGCCATAGCGGCTGTAGAGCCGATGGCGAGCATGGCTGATGCCATAAATAATTTCATTGGTTTCATAACTTAATACTATTAAAATTATTTTTTAATAACTTTCTTGCCATTAATAATGTAAATGCCAGATTGGTTGATCTTGGTAACCTTGCGACCATAAATGTCGTAGATAATACCATTCTTAACACCATCCACCTTTACATTTCTGATTCCTGTTGCCTTGTCATTGTTGATATTAAAGGAAACAGTATACTCTTTATTCACATAGCACTGCTCTGGAGTGACAGAAGCGGGATCCTGCAGATATTTACCAAAGTTATAGTCACCATAGGTAGCCTTTGGCATAACGAATGTATAGATATCAGCCTTCAATTCACCTTCAAGAATTGGTGAATCCAATACAATCTGATAAGCTTCTGGACAATCTACTACACCTGGCATTGCATCTACTCGCTTGAAATGACCCTTGCGAATCAACTTACCCAAATCAATCTGCATCAAAAGAACCTCTTTGGTCTCGTCAACCATCAGCCCCTGTGGTTGGTCTGGATAATTATAATGAGAGTTGCCAATGGTAAAGTTGTTCAAGTCAACATCTTTAATGACATCTGCTACCGGACTGTAATACATTCCGCTATAAGTATAGTTGAAGAAGTCTTCAGGTGTAATCACTGTCTTCTCTACCTTGATTGCAACATTGATCTTATTGTTTTTGTATTCAATACCAGACTCCTTGTAACTTAAAGCACCCTCTGGGAAAGCAATCAGATACTTGCCATTTTCTACAGAAGCAACATCAATATGAATTACATTTGCTTTTTCTGCATCTACAGTGAGTTTCAATGACTTTATTTCTGTTCCATCTTCCTTACAGAGCTTTGCTACTGAACCTTCTTCCATTTTCAAGCCCTCCTTCTCATCAAATGTAAGAGTCAGTTCATCCATACTATCACGGATATCAGTAGGCTTTGCTGTATATTTCATGTCAATCAATCGGTCAGGCTTTACAGTCTCAACGAATTGTGTTGCAGTAGAGTAAGTTTCTGTAAAGGTAGGTGCAGAGTCATGATCATCAGTAATCAACTCATTTTTTTCATGATTTACCGCAAGATAAGCATTCAATACCTTTCCTAATGGTGTGGTATTAAAGTAACCATAGAGATTAAGCAATCCCATCTGCTTGGTGATATCCAAATCACTGATAGCAAGCTTTTCAAGTTTCAATACCTTATCTGTAGCATCACCCTGCAACTTTGCAGCTGGGAAAAGATACTTACCTTCAATTGTCTTGAACAACATTGGCTCTGCCACCTCAAAGGCTGTAGCATCGTCTTTCTTTTCTGTAACACCAATAGTGCCTTCTCCATCAATCTTCAAATAGAGAGATTTACCTGCAGGACTCAAGTTAGAAATATAATACCATTTACCAACAGTAGGCAATTCAACCTTTGTTTCCTTATAGAAACGAGCAATTGCCTTAGCCAGATCTTCATCAGAAGGAACTTCTGTAGCTGTAGTCAAATTTTCAAGTGCTACTCTACTTTCACTGTCAACAGCAGGATAACCGATACCTTTCTGAGTAAGCAAGGCTTTTGCCTTCTTCATCGTTTCAGAATCGGAAATGTATCCAACCTTATAAGTCAATACAAATGTAGGATTGTATAACTTACCTAACTGATTAGTGATGGTCTTTTCAGGAACCTCAATGGTATAGATACCTTTCTCGGTAATTCCCTCAGGTATATCGAATGTAATATCTACTTGTTTGCTATTCGCTGCATTTCTTTTCAAGGTGATTGGGATATCATTCTCACCATCTTTCTTCATGATAAGATCAGCCGAGAAATCCTTGATACTTTCACCATAAGATAAAGTAATAGGATTTAACAACCTTTCTATCTCACCTTGAATAGGATTTACGCTCTCAAAATTAAGAATATTCTTTGGGGTGTCTACTACAATAGTATAGGTGAGAGCCTTATTGGAATAGTCATCTTTGTCTGCAAAGTAACCTTTAGGAATCTGAATGGTATAGGTTCCATCTGTTGCAATAGCTTTGTCAACAGACAATTTTACTGTAGATTTATCAACATTCACAAGAAGTGGATGACTTCCATCTGGACCTTCAATTTTGAGTTCAGAAGTTCCCTTTTTGGTCATATCAGAAGCAAACTTCAATGTTAAATCCTTGAATGAAGATACCTTAAATTGAGAAGATTCTACGATAGGTACTAAAACTTCTGCAATTTCAATATAGGTAACCTTGACGGTTTTTATTAATGATGCATCACCACTGTTCTTAAACATCACACTTTGGACATTATTATCGCCATTACAGTTCCAAATACCTTCATTAGAGTCCCATATACCGGTTTCCTTATCAACAACAGTAAAGTCACCAAAATTACTAAAAGTAAAAGAAACTGATTGAATGGCTGCGTCTTTTATTCCCTCTAATAGCACTCTGCCACCTCTAAATACCTGGAGGTTGTAGTCACCATTATTATTAAGGTAATAAACACCAAAAGAATTCTCTAAACGAGCAAAAGACATTTTAATTTTACCCTTGGTGAAATCCGATGAATTTAGATTTATATCACCATCACCTGTTAGATTCAAATAGGAAGGATTTGAAAAATCAAATATTGCCTCTTTCTGTTTCTGCCCAAAGACAGAAACAGAAAGGAACAACATCAGTATTGATAATAATTGTCTCATAATAATACTAATTTAATTTATTTTGTTAATGCATTTCCTTGTCGAACTCATCATCGGCAGTTTTAACGCATAGCTTCCATTCTCCATTGATTCTAACTGGGTTGAACATGTAAGCAGTCTTAGCAGGTTCTGCTGTACCTGCTTGTTCTGCTGTGGCAAACACAACATCGTATTTTACATCATTACAACCTTCCAATTGGAATGAATAATATTTTCTTTCATATTCAAGAACCGGGAACATAGTAAATAGGCGGCGATATCTTTTCTCTGTCTCTTTACTCAAAGTTTTCAGTTCTTTTGTAGAATCAGTATATTCATACATTGAAGCCAGGACTTTATCAATTTTCTTAGCCTTTAAATCTTTCATCGCTTGATCGCAAATATGAAGCATAGCAGCAGTATCTTCCTTTGTCAATTCCGATCTAAATTCCTCAACCCTCTGCTCTCGTGATTCTTTTTTGGATTTACAAGATACCATACCTATGATACTAGCAACCAAAACAATAAATAAAGTTATCTTTTTCATATTTTCTGCGTTAAAAAATGGTTCTTCAAAAGTAAAAGAGGGTGTGCCTGCTCTATAGACACACCCTCAAATTAGAGCTTATAAATTATTATATAACTTATTTGCTACCGTGACCGATAGTAGGATCAACTGTAATAGTTACCTCACTCTGGATATCACCCCATTCATAGCTGATAACTACAGGGATAGTGATCTCGAATGGCTTAACAACGCTACCATTGTTTGTGTAGAAAATCTTACCAACAGCAGCATTCAACTTACCCTTAACCTCCGCATTACGATCTGCTGCATTCAAACCTGTCAAATCGAATGTGAATGGAACGAAGGTGTTCTTCTGAGCAGTAGCAAGATCCTTACCAGCACTCAATGACAACATACTAGTTACCTTGTCCAAAGTCAACCATGTATTGTTGTGCATGTTAGTCTTAACACTTGTATTTCTGAGATCCAATGTAATCTTGTTTACATTGTAGTATGCCCAGAACCACCAGTGGTTATCCCACATGTTACTCTCGTTAGCAACACAACCTGCCTCTGTCTCAGTTGTGCCATTCCAACCACGCCAGTCATACAACTTAACGCAATCAAGAACGTTGATCTCGTTACCATTTGTCTTAGCATCAACTGCTGGCTTAGTGTACTTGATCAAGTTGATAGGACGCAACCAGCTAGCAACAAACTTGTCATTAGTTGTTTCCTCAACAACATTACATGCATTACCTGTAGCGATACCTACATGAGCGTGCAACTGCTTGTAAGCATTTGCGTGATCCTGAGCATAACCAACAGCATTGAAGATAGCCTTGGTAACAGCATTCTTCTGAAGCTTAATTTCACCTGTAGTAGGGTTGATTGTAGCAACCAAAGTCTCAACACCACCACTTACAGCATAAAGCTTATTGTTTGCATAAGCACCCTTAGTCAAATCAAGAGCACAAGTCTTCAATACAGTAGCAGCATCATCATAGTTGTGAATATCAGCAACAGGTGCAGTTACCAACTTGCAGTATACCTTATTGTACAAGCCATTTGAAGACTTAGGAATCAAAGTATACTTAACACCACTCTGAGATGTAATCTCTACAGACTTAGGGATGAAGTAATATCTGTGGTTAGGTGCATTGAAGCTTTCCTTATTCTCAAGCAATGTAGAACGAACGCTACGGTTGATAACATCAATATCATTGCCATCAGCAGGGTTGTAAACATCGAAAATTACGAGTTTATTATTATCGAACCAGTATGCACTATTCTGATCACCGAATGGATATGTCTTAGTCTCCTTGTTGTTGATTGTAGTAACCAACTTGATGTATACATATGGATATGCAGCAGAAACCTTATCCTTAGCCTTGAAACGGATCCAAGTTGTAAGAGTTACAGAAGCCTGATGATGCAACTTAGCCTCAATCTCCTCTGGAGTGATAACCCAACGCCATGTGTGGTTAGTGTTACCTACTGTATTGGCCTTGTAGAGAACGTCACCGAGAGCATTAACATTTACATCCTGCTCACCCTTCTCCTTCCAATCTGCGAACTGCTTGAAGGCGGTACCTGCAGCATTCAAATCTGGAGTATACTCGTGATCGAATGTCTCCTTGCTCATGTTCATGTTCTTTGTAAGAACGTAGTCATTGAACTCCAACCATGTTGTCTGGAAGACTTCATTTGCATTACATGGATCGAACTGAACAGTTTGCATTGGCCACAACTCATTCTTCTGGTTTGGCTTAGCCTCTGTAGTAATATAAAGATGGATATAACCATCCAATACTACCTGATTCTTAGTATTCTTAACGAGAACCTGTACCAATGGCTCACGACCTACAGCAGCCTTCTCGTTATTAGTTGTACCATTAACCATTGGGTTAACAGCATGGAACTTACCATTGCTATTACCAGCCTCCAAGAACTTATCCTCGCTTGTAGTATTGGTATCAAGCTTATACTGAACATTCTTGAACTCAAATGTAAGCCCCCACTGCTTAGCCTTTTCTGGAGTTACAGTAAAGTACTCATTTGTAGCACCGGTCTTAGCGTCCAAAGTCTTCTTCAAACGAATAGCAACGTAATCGTTCAAATCAACACCTACAGGATCATTATACAAAATGCTCAAAGTTGGTTTCTTAGCCAAAGCCTCATCTGGGTTATCCCAAATATGATTCTTTGTGTCACCGTTTGGACAAGCCTCATCAGCATTTGTTGTTACGTATGTAGTACCATTCTCTAATGTGCAAGATGGATCCTGGCTCCATACCAAACCATCAACGATTGTCTTCTCAGGCTGAACCAAAGCGTAGTCAGCAACAACTTCCTTACCTTCATTGTTCTTAACACGCAAAGCAACTGTATTAGCATCGTTAGAACCAACAGCGGTAGAGTTTACGTTAAGATTCCAAGGCTTCGCAATCTGCAAACCTGCTGTCAAAACGCCAGTACCATTATCCATACTGAACAATTGACGACCACCATTCTCACCAGGATATGCGAAAGCTGGAGAAGAAACCTCACCAAGATCAGAAACTGCCGCACGTGTATTAACTGTTGCACGGATTACATTGTAACCAGCAAGGTCTTCCTTCTGAACATCTGCATTCCATGGGCTTGCATCGTACTGTACTTCCCAAGCTGGACCATATTGGAATGGACTAGCAACTGTATTCACTACCCAGTCTGTACCATTAACATAAGCATATGCCTTAGTCTGATAGTTAGTACCAGTAGTTGCATTTACTGACTTCAGAACATCACCCTCCAACCAGGCATAAGGAATAGTCTCGATACCCTCAAGGTAGAGATCTGGACGGAAGCTAAGGCTGCTCAATGTACCTGACAAAGAAATAACAACGGTCTTATTCTGGCCTTCACCACCAGCAACACCGCAGAGAGTCAAAGTCTTATTGTCCTTAACTGCTGTAATTGTATTGCTAACCTCCTGAACGAACTTAACGTTGCTCTGAGCTACCTTCTCGCCATTCTTATAGATATCGAAGTAGCCGCTCTCTGCATTAGGGACATAGTACTCATAAGACGCAGCGGATGTGCCTGTGCCTGCATCACCCTTTTCACCCTTGAGGCCTTGATCACCCTTTTCACCCTTGAGGCCTTGATCACCCTTCTCGCCTTTCTCGCCCTGAGGACCGCGAGCCAAGTTGTCTGTCTTTGTACCATCCTTATACCAGTAACCATCTGTTCCGATAGTCCATGCTGTACCAGGAGCGCCATCCAACCCATTAGTAATTGAGAAGGTCTTTCCGTCACTAAGAGTAACGGTAACACCACTTGTAGCCTGCTTGACATCAGTGATGACGCTACCAGCCTTAATCAACCTTGAAAGTTCCTCAATAGTAGACTTGTTTGCATCGATTTGCTTTTGCAAACCGCTGATGTCATCGTCGTAATCTTTACAAGAAGTAAATGTGCTTACCG
>ERZ1032113.38-NODE-38-length-40589-cov-9.529802_pt1 | contig 40589 bp, 15 predicted proteins | sample MGYA00518164_ERZ1032113 | MGnify/ENA primary metagenome ERZ1032113 (study PRJEB33719, sample SAMN04261305) | wastewater metagenome | biome: rural village; feature: human; material: feces | host: Homo sapiens | place: El Salvador | collected 2014-01-14 ... | reverse complement strand
AGAGATTTTTAATATCTTTGCAGTCTTGGGGGGGGGTAAATGGCAAAACGACAAGCAACACAACGCAAACATTTTGTACATTATTACTACCTAAAACTAACTTAGAAGTTATTTTAAATGTCATTTTGAGAAGCTAACTAAAATTAAAAACACTATTTGTGCGATATCTCATAACCATAATCGCAATGATTTTTGGGTTCGTAATGGATACTGCTGCGCAGGAAGTCACTACCGACAGCGTATTCGTTATAAATTCTCGCCCTATAGAATTCGTTGTGAACAAGATCAACATCAGCGACGACGACCGTAGATGGATTACCAACTCACTGATACCTGCGCTCAAAGCTTTGGGCGACAGGGGAATCGTTATTGGTAGAGCCACAGCCTCGCCTGAGGGTCCTACGCCAAACAACGTAAGGTTGGCAAATGGTCGTAGAGCGGCGGTAAATGCCTTGCTTAATAGCTATGGCATTCCTACCGACAAGATTCGTTATGATGTTGTCGCAGAAGATTTTCCTTTGCTTCGCACATTGATGTGGCTCGAACACGATGCGGAATATAATACCGTGGCTACGCTCATGAAGCTTTATCATAACGACAATCAGAAGCTAAAGGAAGCAATGAAAAACTATAATAGTGGGAAACTGTGGCAGCGATTGTTGCGTCAGTATTTCCACAAGCTTCGTGCCGTGCGCATTATGGCAATGGACAAAATGCTCGTAGGCTTGGAGGAACAAGCACCTACGAAATTTGATATTCCTACCATTTCTTTTATTTCTGGCAATTTGGGTAAGCCGGCTATACATGTTCCTATATTCTATATCGCAGACAACGACGATGCGCGCAGAGAACTATTGAGCATCAAGACAAACTTACTCTTCGACTTTGCTTATATGCCGGGCTACGACCGCTTCTGTCCTATCCCGAATGTGGCTATAGAATACTATCCGCTTCATGGTCATTTCACCTTTGGCGCAAGTTTCGACGGTCCGTGGTGGCAACATTATGATGAGCATAAATACTTCCAGTTGCGCAACTATCAGCTCCACACTCGCTACTACTTGCGAAGTGGCGACATCAGTCTGCGCAAACCTGGTAAGGGTGCCGCCTTCAAGGGCTTATTCTTTAGCGCCTATGCCAATGCCAACCTTTACAACATCTGCTTCGATGAAAACCGTGGATGGGAAGGCGAAGGATGGGGTGCTGGCTTAGGTATAGGATATGTACTACCGCTTGGAGGCAAAGAACATTGGCGACTGGAGTTCGGTCTGCAAGCAGGATTCTACCAAACAGACTACGACCCATACCAATGGCGATGCCCAGTAAACCCGGATACCGACCCTGTGAAGTATTACTATAAATGGTATGGCGACGCCAAAGACTTCAAAAAGAGGCAACACAGATATACTTGGTTTGGACCTACCAGAGTGGATATCACTCTAAGCTATGACCTTCTTTATAGAAAAGGTAAAAAAGTAAAAAAGTAAAAGGGTAAAAAAGGAAAAGGGTAAAAAGGTAAAAAAGTAAAAAGGTAAAAAATGAAAAGAACGAAGCACATAATAAGCAACATCGTTTCTGCAGGCAAGAAAGCTTGCAGAAAGATAGCTATTGCATGCTTCGTAATAGCTGGCACAATAGCAACAAGCTGCGAACGCGAGCCTATGCTACACCTACACCAAGGAGGTACTGATATAAATATGGACTTGCCGGAGGTGACTCTCGAACTGCATGTGCTATGGGACTACTTATTCTCATACGACCATGAATACGACTGGGAGGCTGAATGGCTATACGGATGGGATGAGAAAGACGTAGAACTCTTCGGTCCGCTGGAATATACATTACCCACCGACTTTAACGTCCGCAGATACTATACCAAGGATGTGCAATATGGACAACACACAGCTCCATACCGAAACTATGTTGTGGGCAAAACGCTATCGGCAAAATACGACTTCGGATATTGGGACATCTTGGCATGGAGCGAGATTCATACTTCGGATGGTATACAGAGTATTCGTATCGACGAAACGTCTACCTACGACTATGTGACAGCACACACAGGACAGACCATGACGCCATCACGATATAATGCGCCACGCTTTACTCGAGCCTTCTATCAGCCAGAGGCGCTATTCTCGGGCTACACACCAGGCATAGAGATAAACAAAAATCTTGATGGCTTCGTATTTGATGAGGAGCGAAACGTGTGGGTGAAACACCTGGATATGAAGTTGCAACCTGTCACCTATATATATCTGCCACAGATAATTCTGCACCACAACAACCGCAACCAGCGCATCGTCACATCTATAGATGGTAATGCCAACCTTAGCGGTATGTCGCGCTCGGTGAATCTGAATACTGGTGTTACTGGTCCTGATGCCATTACTGTAAACTACAACATGCGCATGAAGTTCGACCGACCGGGCAGAAACAACGAAAAGATAGACATCATTGGTGGAAAAGTGATGACCTTCGGCATCACAAACCTGAACCCTCATAAGCTCAGCACTCGTGCCTATGCCGAATCGCTCGAGAAGGTGAAGGCTGCAGACAAAAACCACCATCACTATCTGGATGTAACGATGCAATTCTATAATGGTAAAGACTCCACCTTCGTCTTCGATGTAACAGACCAAGTAAGACGACTGTTCCGCGGAGGTGTGATAACGGTAGAACTCGACATGGACACCATACCAGTACCAAAAAGATCAGGAGGCTCTGGATTTGATGCTGTAGTCAAAGACTTTGAAAACAAGCAATGGGAATTTGACATGTAACAACAAGACTGCACATAAGAGAAACATTTAGTAAAGCTAAATATAAACAACTCAATTATTAATTATAAACATTTTACTTATGAAAAAGTATTTAATTTTTGCAGCTTCAGCATTGGCTCTCGCCAGCTGCTCAAGCGACGATTTCCTCGGAGAGAATCCAGGAAACGTACAGAATGCTACAACTGCTATCAACTTCGGTGGTGAGGCAGGTAAGACTACTCGTGCAAACAAAACAGAAGAAGATGCAGCAAAAGCACTTAACAAAAAATTCGTTGTTTATGGCTACAAGCAAGGTTCTGATGCACCAGTATTTGACCATTACACAATCTCATGGAATGGTTATAAAGGTCAGACTGAATCTAATACTCAGGGATGGGAGTATGTAGGTGGAACACCAAATAATCTGTCAAGTCTGACTGCTCAGCAGACTATCAAATACTGGGACTATTCTGCATCTCAGTATGACTTCATTGCTTTCTCATTTGGTGAAGCAACTCAAGGTGATGGTACAGGTGCAAACGACGTTAAAGCTACACCAGTTACAAAAGATCCAAGCTACACCCTTAAAGGAAATGTTAAAGATTTGGCAAAATGTTTTATCGCAGACCGTGTAACAGCAAAGCGAAATATTGCAGCTCCTGAAAAGAAAGCAAACCTACTCGTTGGCTACAAAGACGATGTTCAGTTCAACTTCCGCTCTCTTGCTACTAAGGTAACAATGGGTATCTATGAGATTGTTCCAGGATATTCTATCAAAGAGGTTAAGTTCTATAAAGATGCAACAGAAACTGCTCCTACTGCAGGAAAACCAACACTCTTTGCTGATGGCAATAAGATTCCTTCAGGCAATGGTACAATAACCGTAAAATTCCCTGAAACAGATGAGAGCAAAACAGATTACAACAAGGCTCATGTTAACTTTGGTGCAACAGATCCAGCAAACGATATGTCTTCAACCATCGCATTTGGTGATCTTTCGTTAGAAAACAAAGAAAACGCAGAAGAAGATGGTAAAAAATACATTGGTCGTGATATCCCAACAGTTTCTACTCCAAAGGAAGGAACTACCAAGAAATATGAATATGAAACTGTAATTCCTGCTCACGTTGGTCCTCTTACTCTCAAGGTAGATTACACCCTTGTATCAATAGATGGTTCAGGCGAAGAAATCAATGTTAAAGGCGCAACAGCTGTAGTTCCTGAAGTTTATACAAACTGGGAGCCAAACTATGCTTACACCTATATCTTTAAGATTTCTGATAAGACCAATGGTTCTACAGGTACACCTAGTACAGACCCTGCAGGTCTCTATCCTATCACATTCGATGCTGTTGTAACAGAGACATCAGAAGGTCTTCAGGAAACAATTACAACTGATAAAGACCCTTCTATTACTACCTATGCTAAAGGTGCTATAAGCAATGAGTATAAGAAAAATGCAAACATCTACGTATCTGTAAATGGTAAGACTGTTAAGAAAGATGCTATAAATTCAAACGTTGCACTCTATACAGCAACAGCAACTGGTACTCAGACTATCACAGAAGCAACTGTTGCTCATTGCTTGAAGGATGGTACTGCGACAGCGACAGCAGGCGAAAAGACTCTCACAAATGGTACAGGTAATGTTTTGACAGTTACTCCTGCTACAAATCTTTCTGTAGTTACAGAAATCGAAGCAAAAGATGCTGTAGATGGCAATGCTATCAATGGTAACTTCGCTAAGTTTACCCCAACAACCGCAGGTACATACGTATTCGAATTCACAAATGATGATCCAAATACAACAAAGTACTACAAGGTAATCAAAGTCGTTGAATAAGACTAAATCCCCATCGTATCAAGGCTTTTCCACACCTTGATACATAGGAGAAACAATTCAACCGGACGGGATAATCCCGTCCGGTTATAAAATATCATTAAAACAAATTAGAAATGGAAAAACTTAATAAAGAACTTAATAAAGAATTGAGTGATTTACAAATTGCAATTTTATCCAGTTTTCCAGACGAAGGCGATATCACGGAACAAGAAATCTGTGACAAGCTCAAAGAAAATAAAACATCTAAAGACATTGAAATCGCTAAAATAAAGAAAGAATTAAACTATTTGTTCCAACATAACTATATTACTGAATTTTTAAATACTTCGATAAAAGATCATTATAAGATTTACGAAATCACAAGCCACGGTGAAGAATACAAAAAGAAACATACAAAGTCAAACAATAATCAAGACGAGTTAAAAAACGAACAATAATGTATATCCGCATTCTTACCATAGTGGCATTAGCAATATGCTTATATTCTTGCTCATCAGAGCAAGACGAACCTTTTGTGCCCGAATCTAAAGGCATAGCCTTTGGTGGCAACAACGGTACATGGCAGGATGCACCAATCTCTCGTGCCACATCTGGCTTAGAGACTCTCTTCAACACCTTCCGTGTGTGGGGATATAAGACAACGACTACTGATGCAGCAGGTCCATCATCGCCACAACTTGTGATGGATGGATATAAGGTGGAATTCTCCGCTGCGTCTACAGGCTCTACAGCTACCAACACTACAGGATGGGAATATGTAGGCATCAACAATCCAAACCTATCCTCAGCGCAATCAATAAAATTCTGGGATTATTCCGCCACCAGCTATCGTTTCTTCGGATATAGTCCCTTTGAAGCAAAGGCTACAACGACAGCTACGGTTTCAACAGGCGAGAGCAAATCTATCTCTTTCCCCTTTGCCTACTCCGACCAGGCTACAGCCAAAAGCATACCCTACATCAGCGAGCTATGGTATAATAACAGTTCGTATGGCAAATGCGTAACCCTGACCTTCGCTCCTATAATAGCAAAAGTCAGATTTAAATTCACCTACCCCAAGAATACTAAATCAATAGATATCAGCGACATCCAGTTCTGTGATTCTCGCTTCATTGCCGACCCTTCATCGGCAACAACACCTCTACGTGGCAACATCGTAGCCACCTACCCTATTACTGGCAAGCCATCGAGCAAAACACCTACGTTCTCATGGTCGCCATCAACCTCAGAAGGCTCTACTGAAGCTTCTACTGGTGCGCTTATCCTCTCCACCCCCTACGAAGAAGAGAGCGACGCCATCCATATACTCAACGACCCTAAGCTATATGGCAAGTGGTATTATGTGCCACCAATGAGCATGATTCCATTTAACCAAGGTCCGTATACCATATCAGCAACAATAGACGGAAACCCTATCTCGACCACCGTGCCTGAAGAATTCATGCAATGGAAGGCGGGATATCAATATACATATATCTTCAAGATTACCGAAGCAGGCACCATCATCGCATTCTCCAACCTACAGGTAGAAGAATGGCGACCGGGCACAAACATAGAAAACCAAGGTAGCGGCACCGCTGGCTGGTAGCCCCCTCAAGCTGGTAGCCCCCAGCTGCGAGTCCTTGTGCGTGCACGATTCCTTCGTGCTCGCCTTAATCTTCGCGCGCACGCAATAAATAATAACAACATGAAGCAATTGCTATCAATATCGTCAATAACATGCATCGCCATCATCCTCGCAATCCTCACCGCTTGCGAGAGCAACGACATGCCTATACAGCACCCCGACAGCTACGACTATATCACCTTCTCTGCTCAAACTCAGAAGCTCATAACTCGTGCCGAGCCTTACGAAGACTACAACCCCGATCGCCATCCTGCCACAATGGGAGCTTTCGGCTACTACGATATTGCTTCATGCACAAACCTTACCCCAACAGATGCTTCGCAGCCAAACATCATCTTCAACAACGAACTCGTGAGCTACGATGCCACTACAAAGACATGGAAAAACTCAACCAAGAAGCGTTGGGACAGCTATCAAAGCGCAACAGCTTTAGATTTCTTTGCATATATGCCACAAAATACTGGAGCAAAGGTGACACGCCCTGCAGCAAACACTTACACGCTCTCTGTACCTTTCACCATGCCTAACGATGCTCCATTACTCTACGACACCAAGGATGCACCCGTGGTATGCGAGAAACCTATAAACAAAGACATGACAGACCCTGCCTTTGAGCGTGTGGTGAAATTCCGTTTCGACCAGACTCTTGCTGGCTATACCCTACACTTCACCATCGACTCAAAGATGAATGCCATTAGGCAGTTCCGCATAAAGAGCGTAAACTTCTCTGGCGAAATAGCCGTTGCAGGCACTTATAACCGCACATACACATGGTCTGCTACAGACAAATGGACTGCAGCAGCCATACAATGGACAGATATAAAGACTGCCACGGCAACAAGCGCCCTACCCTATAAATCGCAAGGCACAGCAGCCTACGACGATACCAACAAGACAGCACTCGTGACTGCCGCTGGCACAACTCAATGGGGAGAAACATTCTACACTATCCCTTACAGCAAATTCGAACCAATGATCACCGTAACATACGATGTGGTGTTTATGGACGAAAATCAAAAGGAAGTGATAACAAGAAAGGATGTTACTTCAACCATACTGCTGAACAAGACAAATTTCAGTGGTCTTACCACAGGCAAAACAGCACAAATAAGTCCGATAACTATACTCATACAGCCACGCTACCTCTACGTGATAGCTGACCAAGATGCCTATACAGGACGACTACTGATACAATAGCCATGAGAGCTATCTGAAAACAGGAAAACAATGAGACTTAGAAATTGAAGCTATGATGCGACGTACTACATATACCTCAAAAAGAATAATCAAAATGCTGTTTGGCATTCTGACCATACTCCTCATGTCTACTCAAGAGATATGGGGACAAACATACTCTATAGACCTTTATGCCCAGAACTATGCTGGCGGTTCTGGAACAAAGAACGACCCATATCTTATCAGCAACGACAAGGAGTTGGCTAAGTTGGCTCGCGATGTGAACAATGGTAACACATCACAGGCCTTCCTTGGCAAATACTTTAAGCTTACTGCCGATATCGACCTTAAGAATGGTATATGGATGCCTATTGGTAAATACTACAACTACGGCAATGGCAATGGCAACAACCGTTTGTTTTTCGGAAAGTTTGACGGTAATGGTCATGTCATCAAAAATATGCATCTACAATGGGAAGGAACTGAAGCATGGAGTGCATGGGGACTCTTCTCTACACTCCAAGGTGCAAGCAGCACTAACCTTACTACCGTAACAAACCTCATCATCGAGAATGCCGTGGTAGAAAAGAAACCAGGATTCAAACCTTATGGCCCCGGTTATAACGTGGGCGTAGTAGCTGGTGAGATATACGGCAATACAGAACTCAGCAACATCATTATCCGTGGCTCAGAAATAAAGGATAACGACGAAACCTATGAAATCAACAATGAAACCAAAATTGGCGGTATATCAGGAAACATACAGAACGACGGTACATACAGAATCTTCAACATAGCAGCTGATACACAGATCAATATGCTGAAGAATACAGGCGTGTATAACAATAAGTTCTGCATAGCCCAAGGTTTCGGTAGCTTTAGCTATGACATGAATGGAAGTGGTAACACCATACAGCCTACCAACATCTATCTCTTTGGCAATGGGCTTAACATCGAAAGCTCAAATTCAGAAACAAATAAAAACATCAACAAAGGTGGCATCACAGCCAAGTGTCAAAAAGAAGGTAATGCCAACAAATATGCTTCTACATGGTATTATACCCAAGACGTAACTGGTGGAAAGAACTTAGGAACCCAGAAGACTGATGCCTCGTTTAAGAATGAATTTGTAGATAAAGCCAATGAGTTTATCAACAAGAATCCACTCGTTGAAGACAAGAATACTTGGAATTTCCGCGATGGAAAATTCACGTTGAATAAGAAAATGGAAATTAACGTTGTCGAAAAATATAATCGCAATGAAACGCAGGTAGCCTACACGCTTGATGTTAAAAACGCAACAACAACTTATAACTATACATGGAAAGTAGATAACGAACAGATTACTCCTGTTGAGGGCAGCAATGGAACAACCATCAGTCTGCCACTCAGCACCAAGAAACGCACAGGTTCGGTGACCCTTAAAGACAGCAAGACCCAGCAGGTGATTCAGACCAAGTACTTCGACATCAATCCGAAGTATTATTCCATCGACCTCTATGCTGACAACTATACACGCGGTACGGGAACGAAGGAAGACCCATTCATCATCAGCAGTGACCTGGAACTGGCGAAACTGGCAAGGGATGTACAGAATAAGCAGTTGCAGGAAAACAAATACTTCAAACTCTCCAGTGACATCAGCCTGGATAAGGCGCTTTGGATGCCTATAGGTACAACAAATTACAATGGGGCTGTTTTCAAAGGTAAATTTGATGGCGATGGACATACCATCGAAAAAATGCATATCTCCTGGGCAGACAACAGCAGTGCATGGAATGCCTGGGCTTTGTTTGCAACGGTTCAAGGCACAGCAGCCAACGAGGCTGGATTCTGCAGAATTACCAACCTCATCATAGACAATGCCCTGATTGAAAAGGAACCAAGCCCTAACCAAAATGAAAAAAGCGGCAATGTCGCCGTACTGGTTGGTGAGGTGCTTACCAAGGGATATGTAGAAATAAGCAACATTATCGTCCGCAACAGCATCATTACAGACAACAACGACACCTACACAAGAAAACAATTCAGAGTGGGTGGCATTATTGGAAATCTGGACGAAAACCATGAAACCCGACTCTTCAATCTGTCATCGGATGTAGAGATAAAGATGTTGAGCAACGCAAGGCTTAACGATGAATGCTATATGGCTGAAGGTATCGGACGCTATGGGAATCCAAACACCGGTAATTCTTATGTCATTCCGCTTACAAATATCTATGTCCACAACAAATTAGAAACGAGCAATACCAGTAACAAATTGAAGATAGGTGGAGTGATTGGCAACAAGGACATGGGTGCAGGCAACAGTGCAACGGGAAACTGGTATTATGCTTCCCCTGTAAGCGGAACGCAAAACAACGAGATGAACAACGGTACGCAGAAAAGCCTTGCCGACTTTGCCATGACCTTTGTAAACCAAAACAACACCTATATCAGTGACAAGAATATAGAAGATAAGAATACATGGACCTATACTAAAGGAACAGGATTCGCTTTCGGTTCTACAACACTGACGGTGGAACGTGGCGTCAACGCTGTCATCACGGCAGAAACCATAAAAGGCAATGGTGCAAACGAAAAGTATTTCTGGTACACCTCTTCTGACAAAAAGACCTGGAAGTTGCAGAACGAGAATGCAGCCTCCAATCCGTTCACCCTTCCAAGAAAGGAATACGACCAGTATGTATATGCTGTATTGGAAGACAGAAGTTCACGCTCCGGCATCATCAAGATAAAAGCAATTAGAGTGGAGGCGACCATGAATAAAGATGCCTCATCCAACCTACTCACTATTCTGGTTACCAATAACATCTGGGAAAACAATGATAATCTCAACATCACCTATAAATGGGTGAAGAATGATGACGAGCAGAATCCGGTAGGCAACGGACCTACCTATGACAAGAGCACACTTGGCATAAACGACAAACTGAGTTGCCTTGTAATAGTAACAACCAGAGACGAAAACCCAAAAGTGCTCTTCAACGAATGGTTGTACTTTGCTAAGAGCGTAGTATATCTATGCCCTGCTGGAGCTACAGGAACTGCAGCAAATGGAAATACTACAGAATACAATCAAGGAAACGACAGTAATGATGGCCATACTCCAGAGACAGCAGTGAAGACCTGGAATGGTGCTTATTCCAAGCTGGCAAAGGAAGGTACATGGGATGATAACACCATCGTGCTGATGGGAAGAAGTGACAAAGATGTTACCAACAACGGTAACGACGGCTTCACATCTGTAACATTCAATACAAGTTCTGAATGGGAGAATAAGAAGAGTACCTCTCCTTTCTTCAAGAATACTACCATAACGGGTAGTTGGAACGATGTAGATTATGGTGGAGTTATACAGATGAGAGGAGGAAATGAGAGAAGCGATGGTCTACCTATTTATGGAGATACCCGTTTCCAGCATCTCACCTTCAAGAGAAACGATTATGGTGGTGAAAAATATGACATCCTGTATTGCCAATTTTATAACCTGGAGATGGGTGAAGGCATACAGATGATAAACTATACAGAACCGTTCAATGGTGACGGTACGATTGATGGAGCCAAATCAACCTCATTCCAGATTTTTGGCGGCTTCATGAATGACAATCGCTTTGCACCATTATCAACAGAAGGAAACCTGAAGAAGATGGATGATGCTCTGCCACATGGACGTGAGGGCTTCAAAATCAAAATCAAGTCGGGACACTACTCTACAATATGCGTAGGTGGACGACAGACGGTGGACCAGAGAAACGGTGTGATGGGTAGCCCAAACATGCCTATCAAGTGTAGCATCGACGTGGATATTGACCGGGAATATAACGAAGCCCATAAAGAAAACAATGGTAGTCACACCCCTACCCTCGATATTGCCGTCATCCTTGCCGGCAACCATGAGGGAGCTATGGTGGGCGATGTTGATATCATCATCAAGAGCGGAAAGATAGGCAGAGTGGTAAATGGTTCTTTGGGTGCAAGACGCGAAACAAGGCTATACGATGCACCTTACGTATACAATGCACCTTACAACACCTATATGGGACGCGCCAACATCTTGATAGACCCTGCACAATCTGAAAGTAACAATAAGAATACGGATGTCAATAGCCGTGTAGAGATTACCGAGATTTACGGTGGTAGTACAGGACGTGGTTTTCAGGGTGGTCAATTGGTAGAAAACCCATTCTATGGCTATAGCTCCATCACCATTAAGGGTGGAACCTTCAAAATTCCTTCTGAATGTAAACCAGAAGAAATCTTCAGCGGTATCTACGGTGCCGGAGCAGGTGGTATGAACGGTATTGGAGATGATACCTATCATACAACGGACGAGCGCATCCCTTACTGGACAAACAGCAGCACGAAATCTGTTATGGCTTTTGGCAACTATGATGCAGCAAAAGCTAATCTTTGCATGTATAATTGCTACAATGCTGACACACATACATATACCGAGGTAGATCCAAGATTGACCAATAACAAGATTATCATAGAAGGAGGTATCTTTGGGTCTGAAACAAGAAAGATAGACGGAATCTATGCCGGAGGTAGCGGATATATGAGTAAAGACCTTTGGAAAAATAATGCCATTCCAAGTAAGGAGGGTGGAAACATATACGGAAAAGCTGGTGAAACCGTAGCCTCACTTACCATCAATGGTGGAGAATTCTATTGCAAAAACGGCATCTTCGCTGGTGGACGTGGAACTGATTATTTCTATTCTTTAGACCCAAAGGGTGGTAATGCTGCTGATTATACAGAACTCGGCAAAATATACGGCAACGTAGAACTGACTATTAATGGTGGTAAATTTCATTGCCCTATATTCGGTGGTGGATATGGTGTGGCAGATGCTAAACTCTTAAACTCAAACAACATCACCACCCTCGAAAACATGGCACGCCTCTATGGCTCGTCTACAGTTAAGATTAATGGTGGTACATTCTTTAAGAATATCTATGGCGGTGGCGACATGGCTGTAGTGGGAAAAGGAACTAACGTTATTATTAGCGACAGCGCCGACATTAGAGCCGACGTGTTTGCTGGTGGTAATGGTAGAACTAAGCGTGCAAATTCAGACTATAATATTAAAGACAACACATGGAATCCTGAGAAAGTAGGTAAAGTATTGGGTAATACCAACCTTACATTCTTTGGCTCAACCAAGGTAGCTCCATATATATATGGCGACATCTATGGCGGTGGCAACTTGGCACAGGTAGAAGGCGACACACATATTAATATGTATGCAGCCAACTTTGCAGGCGAAATATTTGGTGGCGGTAAGGGAAGAATTGCCGAAGGGTTGTATACCTATGCCAACGTAACAGGCAACACCTTTGTATCATTGGCTAAAGACCAAGGTGTGCAGATTAATGATGAGAAGAAGGAGGAAGACAACTACTCTATCAACGTTATCTGGAACAGGAAATGGAATGGTATCGAGAAAAAAATCATTGATTGGGATACAAATAAAACAGAATTCTTTGCTAATGGCAAATTCCTAAACCCTCATAATATATATGGTGGAGGCAACTTGGCATGCAATGTATCGGGCAAGGCTACTCTCAACATCATGAAAGGTATGACTCCATTCTCTCTCTTGAAAACGGCGGAATGGAAGGCCGCATACGACGATAACAATTATCCACACTTCTCTGTATTCGGTGGTGGATATGGTCAGAACACTACTGTTGGCAATACCGATGTGACAGTGAATGTGGAGGGCGACTATGGTGTTTATGATGCAGAGATAGAAGACGACACAGAACAGCTATCAAAGGGACAGACTCCGCTACGCGCTAAAGGCGAAATGAATGTCTTCGACAACTCGAAGGGTATTCCTAACTTCACTATCTTGGGAGTATTGGGAGGCGGATATGCTGGTACTGTGGATAAAGACGCCAAGGTAACAATAGACGGCAAGACTTTCATTCATCGTGTATATGGTGGTGGATTCGGTGACCCAAAATCTACAAGCAACAACGAAACTGGTAAGATTGGTGGCAATACCGAAGTATACGTAAAAGGTGGAAATATCTATGGCGATGTATTCGGCGGCGGTGCAGGTGTGAAGCCTAAGAAAAATACAAGCGGTGCTTACACATATTTTACTAATGTTGCTAAAGTTGATAGTACCACAAAGGTTGAAGTGGCTGATGATGCTAATGTATTTGGAAATGTATATGGCGGTGGCGATATGGCTAATATTGGTTCGTATGAAACACATGATGATCCAAAAACTTATTATGACAATAAGCCTAAGAGCACTTCAACATTAGACCAAACTAACGGCGACTTTATTAGCTATAAGGCTAAAGACTATAAGTCGTTTGTTAACATCGTTGGTGGTAATATCTTTGGTGAAATATTTGCTGGAGGTAAGGGTCTGAAGAAGGCTGAGGCTCCTGAATATAATAAGGTAGGACGAATAAATGGTAATACCATACTGCATATTGCCAATACCAACGAGGCGGGTATGGAGAGTATCACACCTATGGTATGGAATCGTGTATACGGCGGTTGCGCCTATGGTGTTGTTGATGGTAATACCCTTGTGCATATCGAAGGCGGTATGCTCGGACTCAACATCTTTGGTGGTGGATATGGCGATATTCCAATCACGAATGATAAGACTGACGACAATAGTGGTCAGTCTACAGAAATGTCTACACTTGAACAGGTGCTTGGCAAGAAGGATGATAAGAATGAAGGTACTTACGCCTGCATTCTTGGCAACACCAAGGTACAGATAGACGGCGGTGCATGGCTATGGGATCGTAAGGCTGACAAGAATGGTAACATCACTACATGGCTCGACGCTCAGAGTGATAGTGAAAAGATTTGTGATAACCTTGATGAATTTAAGGATATCATATATGCCATACATAATGCTAATACCCTTGGCGAGATTACCAATGCCAAGGCTAAAGCTGCTATGAGCAGAATTATCAATGACAAAGATACAAAGGAATTCTTTGAGATGACAGATGGAGACTTCGGTTCTGCTCGATTCTCAAAGAACCATAATATCTTTGGTGGTGGTAATCGTGCATGCTATGTAGGCTACGACATAGATGGCACTTCTAAAGGTGATGGTACAGGAGAGGCAATAGTGGAAATCAACCACTCGCCTGTTACTGATATCATTGGTGCCAATGGCAAATCGCTCGATATATTAGACTTCACCACTCTGCAAGGTCTATGCTGGTATCTTGCAGAAAAGAATTCCAATAGTCCACAGTTCTCGGTATTCGGTGCTGGATATGGTGTAAATACCAAGGTTAGAAATGCCGAGGTGTATGCACAGGCAGGAGCCATGATAGAACAGAATGGAAATCCTTACAAAATAGAAGGTAAAAAATACCGCTATGCAAGTCAAGAGGAAGACAGATTGAAATATACCAACTTCGAGACAAACTTGTATATGGACTACATGGCTGTATCGAAGGAAGACAAGAAGCTATACTATGGTAGCGTGGATGGAACAAGCGATGATGCTGACACTTTCCGCCGTTACTATAACACTCGTATGGCTTGGACTCTCGGTATTCCAGGCTTTACATTCCAAGAGATTCATGGTGGAGGATTCTCTGGATATGTTGATGAAGACACTTATGTAGAAGCTAACAACCAGTTGGCTTGCTATAATATCTATGGCGGCGGACTGGGTGCAATACCTTATGGTACACTAAACGAAAATAAAGACAAAGACAATGATTACGACTTCGGAAGCGTAGGCGGCAACTCAAAGGTATTCTTTAAGTCGGGCAACGTGGCAAGAAACGTATATGGTGGTGGTGCTGGTATAGAATCAATACGAGTAAGTGGCGACAATATCGTCAGCTTAGATTCTAAGACTGGCAGCATCATCGACTTCCCTGACATGGCTCGAGTAAAGGGCAAAACTGAGGTGCATGTATATGGCGAAAACGTGGGTGTGCCACCATTGGTTATCGAACGCACCGTTATCATGGGTAGCGTATATGGTGGTGGCGACGTGGCTAATGTGGGTATAGAAACCAATAAGGCTGATGCTAAGGAGATTGATGAATCAGAGAGCCTTACTCCTTCAAACTTCACATCCTTTGTAAATGTACGTGGCGGCACTATCCTCTCAAAGATATTTGCAGGAGGAAAGGGCCGTACGGCTGACGTATGTGGTGACTATACTAAGTTGGGGGGAATATATGGCAATGCATGTGTTGTTACAGGTAGACCTGTGATGACATATCCATATAATGAATTTGCTAAAGGTTCTACCACAGAATATACAAGTACCAGCCTCAACCCTTCAGATAAGAAATACCTGGGTAATCCTGCTGCTACAGTAAACAAAGACCTCATGCCAAACATCATGAATAGCGTTTATGGTGGAGGTCAGAATGGTACAGTATATGGTAACACTCTCGTTGCTATCAAAGATGGTGGGCTATATTACAACATCTTTGGTGGAGGATGGGGAGACGAAGAGACCAATACCTCTGCCAACATTACTGGTAATACAAACTTGAGCATAACAGGTGGACAGGCTATGCTCACATCGTATTGGTCAACAACCAAGCGCAACTGGGAACCAGCAACTATCGTTGGGGACAAGACTTATTCTCCTCAGTATATTCCTGCAACACAGAAATTTAAAGTTAACCATAATATATATGGCGGTGGTGACAAGACTTGCGTTGTAGGCGAGAAGGACAAAGATGGCAATCTGGTTGCTAACAGCGGTAATACATATATAAAACTTGAGAAAGGTTTGCTCCATGATAATACTCAGCTATTGTCGGGAGTTTCTACTACCCAATTCTTCAACTCAAATGAGTGGAAGGAGATATATAACAAGGTGGGTTCTCCTCACTTCTGCGTATTTGGAGGTGGATTTGGAGAAAAGACATTTGTGCTCAACGACTCGCACATAGAAGTGGCTATGGAGACTCGTGGAAGCATAAATAAAGACAATGACATCGTAAAAGGTGAAGAACACAAACACTTCGTCAGCGACTATTCTGTGATGGACATCGTGGGTGGAGGTTTCTCAGGACAGGTAAACGGAACAACGCATATCAATGGTGCTGGTGGTGCTTTCTGCCGCCGTGTGTTTGGTGGTGGTTTCTATAGCTCTGTAGATTCTACAGATGTGGATATAAAGGCAATAGACTGCCACGACATCTTTGGTGGTGGCTTTATGGGTGATGTGGAGAAAGGAACTAATATTGTCATTGGCTCACACCAAGAAGGCAAGACTTCTACATCAACTTTTGGTAATGATGATATTTATATTCATGGTAGCGTATATGGCGGTAACGACGTGTCGGGAGCTGTAAACGTAGTGCTCGACAGCAATGGATATTTCAAGGATAATGGCGGTACGGGTACCAATGTAAACATCTATGGCGGTCATATCTATGGCGACGTATATGGTGCTGGCAATGGCAACTATCTGTATGCTCTCGATAAAAAGGGAAACAAGAAGGTTACTGTAAACGAATATTACCCTGTAAACCCTAACGATTCTGAATCAGAGACTATTCCTTTGGTTTATACTGTGCCTATGCGTGAGACTATGCCTTCATATATGGCAGCAAGCGATGCAGCAAAAATTGTGAACATAAACTCATGGCGCCCTATCACAAACAAGGTGAATATTAATATCAAGGGTAATTCAACCTCGGATGGTATCACTATCGACGGTGATGTATATGGAGGTGGAAACTCTGCTTCTGTACAGAAAGTTCACGACTACGATTCTGATAACCAAGAAGGAGCTATAAAGATAAATATTGGCAATAATGTCAATATTAGAAGTGTGTTTATGGGATGCAACGGTGAGGCTCTCTTTGCTAAGTCGGAGGATAACGACTTCATGAATAAGTTCCAGAAGCTGAATGGCGATGTAGAAAACGGAAAGGAACTTAACCTTGCAGATACCATCGATTGGATTAACGATCCTTCAAACAAAGGTATCAGCACTCTATATCTTTCAACAGAAAATGCACAGCGCCCACTTGTATACCCTCACCTACTCGACCTCTACTTCCAACCGGTAGAGACAGATATTCAGGGACAGCTGACATGGAATAACAATAAGGAAGGACTTACCAACTGTACTATTGGTACTTTCTGCTGCGGTGGCAACCGTGGTAACATGAACGTATACCCTAATTCGATAGGTAATGTTGTTGACTATACCTTCCCTGCAGGTCTTGTAATAACAAACAAGATTGTGGGCGGTTGCAACAATGCTAACTATAATTATAAGGATTTGGTTACTCATGAGGGAGGTTATCTGCTTGGTAACACTCATTCAGAATACCCTTTCATTAAGCTCACTATCAAGAACCAGTTTAAGCCTAAAGAAGAAAACAATGCTTATATTGGCGGTAACGTCTATGGCGGATGCTATCAGGCGGGTACTGTGCGTGGCGATATCTCTGTCGTTCTTCAAAGCGATATGCTTAAGGATAAGTCGAGAACAATGCTGGATAAATCGAATGAATATCTGGGTTCTAAGCCTGAGTTCTCTGCTCTGAATGTATATGGCGCTGGCTATGGTATGGATAGCTATGTATATGGTAATACCGATGTTATTGTTGCTGAAGGCTTGAAGTGTGAAGCTCCATCAATGTCTGGTACTGGAGCAGAAGTAAAATTTAATGCCTCTGGTGTATCTGCCAACTTCGTATATGGTGGCGGTCAGCAGGGTAATGTTATCGGCGTTACTAACGTTGATGTATTGAATGGTCATATCTACAAGTCTGTTACTGGAGGTTCATACTCCGGCTATGTATGGGGATCTACACAGGTTAAGGTAGGATATCCTATATATTATAAGGTGAGAGACAAGCAGTCGGGCATCTATCTCTTGGACCGTACAGATAAGAACAATAAGTATATAGACCATGAGGGTAATACTGAATCAGGTGCTATCCTCTCAAATCTTGCCTCTGAGTCTATTAAGCAGAATATCAAGCTCATAGCTGGCGATATCATTTCGCAAGCTGTTTATGAATCTATTATAGGTAAGCAAGGTCTTACTGAAGAATTCGTAAAGGATAATTGTTTCGAGAAACGTGGACCTTCAGAATCAGCATCTCCTCTAACATGGGATGACATAAACATTCAAATTGGTGAGGCTATATATGGAGGCGGTTACTCTGTGGCTCAAGGTACTTCGGTATTGGCAAACGACTCTACCGTATTGAAGTATACAGATAAATACAATATCGATAAAGCTTTCACCACTGAAAATAGTCGACTGGTGGGTTTGGCAGAACTGCCTAACGGTACTACAGAAGGCTTTGGTGGAAATACCACCATCCTCATAGCCGATAATAGCGCCCCTACATCAACTCGCGACCATATCACCATCTCTCATCAGGAGATGAAGTCGATAATATTGCCTGAAGGTACAGACCTCTTCGGCTATTACTATAAACATACGGATGGCAACTATCGATTTATATCTCTCCAGGATCACTACTTCTATGGTGATGAAAATGCTCAGCCGGCTGGTCAAAACAAAACAGATAAGAATATATATATGTATGACAGCGAGGGTGGTATCTTTGGTGATGGTCACCAGTCGTATGCTGAAGGATTCCGTAGTGCTGACCTCACAGGATATGGCTTTGCGGGAACAACTATAAATAATCCTAAGATTATAAACACCTTCCAGCGTATGGACATTCTACGTTTGGAGGATAACTGCTTCAATGTGCTTGGTGCTCGCGACTATGCTACCAACGTAACAAACAAGACTCCATATTCTATTGCTCGTGTGGGTGAGATACAGATGTTTGCAAAGAATATCACACTCGATGACAATAAGCTTCAGAAAAAATCTGTGAAACGCGCTCGCAACTATATGGGTCTGGCTAACAACATCCACTATGTGGGTGCTGTTATATCAAACGTGCCTTTCAATGATGCATCAAAGGAACCATGGCGCGACGATATTGGCAAGATTCCTGCACCTGGCGAATATGCTAATAAATCATATCTTGATGTTAAGCAGAGCTACATCGATAATTACAACAATGATGCTGACGAAGCAATATTCCAAAAGCGTAACGAGGGTACTGCAAAGAATATGATTGGTATTGCTTCTGGCTATGCTTTGAAGATTCAAAATGTACAGGAACTGTATGATGCCAACAAAAAGATTGTTGACAAGATATACTATGGTCCTATCTATGGTGTGATAGAAATGAACCTCATTGACGTAAGAGAAGATGAGGGTGGTGGCTATGTATATGCAGACAATGTGCATAAACGCGAAAATGGTGGTAAAGTAGACTTCCTCGAAACCACAGGCAACTTTGTATTCCCATACGATGCTAAACAAAACAGATTTATCGTCGACGACTGTTTCCCTACTGGTTTCTCTGGTCTAAAGACCAATGACCCTGATTCTGAAATTGATGTTCACTATTGGTATGTAACAGGTTTCAACTACTATTACAATGCTCACATCACCTGCTTCACATATAAGGACGCTATGAAATTTAGCAACGATAATAGCGATGGTCTTACTGTTCTTGCAGGTCTTAAGCCAAACCAACCTGTAGCTGTTCATAGTTGGAAGATGCGTAGCGGACATCCTAAAGATACAAACGATTATTCTTGCGACCTTGAATATCGCAACTATCTCAATAAAGGAACAACAGGAAATGTAGATATGGACAACAAAGATGTTGCCGGCGGATACGTGCTCAACGTCGGTGCTTCTTCTTCAGAGAAATATGATGGCAAGGGGTTCGCTGCCGTATTGCCGATGAATGGAGTTTTTGATAAAGATAATGACTATGTGAACCGAGAGCTCCCTTCCGAACTGACAGATGGCGATGCAAAGATATCATTCGAGCTCTCAGATAATGTAAACAATACCACAACAGAATATTTCAACAAGCATTTGTCGAAAAAATGTCTTGCCACTCTTATCCTTAAAGCCCCAGCCTATAAAGAATATAAGAGCGAAACTAAAAATACGCCTATTATCAGTAAGGTGGCTACGTCTTCATTCTTCACCTGTTCTGATACTGGTACCTATGAGCAGGTTAAAGAAGGAACTATGCTATCTGAAGGAAAAGACTATTATATAAAAAATGGTATAGAAGGCGAATATGCAAAGGTAGACCCTAATAATATATTCATAAAGAATACAGAAGGAACAGAAGGATATAAGCAAGTAAATATTAATGATGTTAACGTAGGCGATAACTATTTCTGCGAGGTGCCACGTGTCTATACATATACCATCTACCTAACTATAGAATATGTGCAGGGTCCGAATATCAATGGTAATATTACTGTTGACAACTGTGCTTTGCCTGGTGAAATGATTCGCTTGAAAAAGAATAATGTCACCATCGCTGCCGACCAAACATTCTCTGCTAATGGTTACTATTGGCGTATTGGTAAGCGTAAGAAGAATGCTAATGGTAAGTGGGAATTCGAAGACAATACAGAATGGGATATCACTCATAAGGCAACAGGCTACGACACATATAAGCAAGGTGACGCCAAGACTGCCGAAGGTCTTTTCAAGAACTGTAAATACGATAAGACTAACGACTATCTGGATATTCCTGCATACTACTTCATGAATGGCTATGGTGTGCAGCTTGGTATCACCATGAATGGCTTGGATAAGATCTTCACTGTAGATATGGACAACGCTAACGAATTCTTAATCCATAACTACCACCGCATGAATCCTCACAAGGAAGGTATCAACCTTCATCTTGCTGAGGCTATACAGCGTGCTCAAGAAGAGAAGGATGCTACTGATGGTACTACAACAGTTCCATTTGCCGAACCTCGTATCTATATCTCTGATTTGAGCGACCTTACTGCTTTCATCAATTTCATTGACACCATAGGCGCAAACAGCAAAGCGCCAAAAGATGGTGCCAACGCTCAATTCGTGCTTCAAAAAGACCTTACTGTACCAAGCGACTTCGTTTGTGGCAAGGGCATCTTCCAGGGTATCTTCCATGGTAATGGTCATGTCATTCATGGCTTACCTCAAGATAAGTCTCTACTCGCAGAGAACCAAGGTCAAATCTATAACCTCGGTCTTGAGAGCGGCAATATCGCAGCCAGCAATAAGGGTACTTACCACTGCTGCTTCGAATATAACAAGGGCATACAGCCTATCGTTTATCACATGGACGGCACAAGAGATACTCATTATACGGCAGACGACTTCAGATACGGCAAGGTTGGCTACGACCTCAACGAATACTATCTGCGTGCCCGCTATAGCAATGATGCCTCTAATCCTGACGACATGCAGGCTCTAAAATATGTCTATGACTATTATGCAAATGGCGACTATCAGTATGCCAACCGTGCCGATGCTATCACTGGCAAGAACACTGGTATCACCTACCTCCGTACCGGTCTTGATAGCGACCTCCCTAACTACGAGCAGGCAGAAACTCGCCATAATCAAGCCCACGACATCGATAAAGCCCGAGAAAAGGTATCCTTGTCCTACGGCGTTTCTACGCCGTTCGCCTACGTGCCTCTCTTCAATGCCAACTATGCATCCACCACCCCTACCACCATCATGAACGACTTCCTTTTCTGGGGTCAAAGATTGCAGGCGACACCTGAATCATACCCACAGGCAATAGAGTCTCATCAGAATTGCTACATGTCAAACCATGTATACCGCACAGCTGGCTATTATGGCGACACCAAGCTTGACGCATTCCATTACAATGCTTACAACTACTTAGATGGCACCATGACTACCTATGTACATCAACCAAGCATCACAGCTATCGACTTCACCTGCAAAGACGATATCAGCAAATACGCAGGAACAACCACTGGTATCTTCTACCCTCCTGTCGATGACAATGCTAAGGTATTCAGCGACTTCAGCGTAAAGGATGATATCACCAAGAATCTATTGGTATATACAAATAATAATGTTGACATAGACAGCAATACCGAGGCTTACGATGTAGTAAACAATTATCTCAGATACAACGAAAGTACAAGAGAGTCGCTGATAAAGGGACATCATGTATTCAAAAATACAGAAGCCTTCACTACAGCCTTCCTCCACCTTGTGGAGCGCACTGCAGATAATAAGAATAGCGAAGGCGGTATCTGTGAAAACAACAACTTCTGTGCGCCAATACCATTCACCGTTACCAATCGTGCTTGGTATGTACGCAAGCCACAGCAATATGCAAACGACAACACAGGCGCTTGGGAAGGAATCTGCCTACCATTTACCGTTCATAAGGTTGTAGCATCTATAAATGGCGAGATCACTCACTTCTACGGCACACCAACTGCCGATGAGCTATCTAATCCAGCCACGAATACTCATACCTTGCATCATGAGTACTGGCTTCGCGGTCTTACCACTGTTGGCAAAAATGGTACAGATATAGCTGCCACCTTCCAGCGCCCAGGCTTAACCAGCGAAGGTCTCTTCATGCCTATAGCCGAAAGCTCTGGCTCTACATCTGCAGGCTCTGGCTCTACATCTGCAGGCTCTGGCTCTACATCCTTGTCCGAAGGTGTTTCCTACACCTTCGCCACCCCATTCTTCATAGACACCTATGAATCCCGCCTCTACAACAAGAAAGCCAACCCTTACTATGCCAAAAAGCATATCTATAGAAACTACCCATTGCTGACCTCTGAGGTGCCATACATAGTACGCTTCCCTGGCGAGGGCTATTATGAGTTCGACCTCTCAAGCAAGTTCTACAACGATATCCTTGGCAAGAGTGAACCTGAGCAGACTGTTGCTTTCAATGCTTATGGCTACGAAAACATGGAAACGCCGTATGGCTCGATAACAATCCCTGTTACTAAGCAAATGGCTACAACAAAAGATGGCTACACTCATTGCGGAACATTCGCTGCCAAAGATATCAAGAAGGATGCCATATATGGTATGAACGACAAAGGTAACGCTTTCATCTCTGATGCCTCTACTGCTACAAGCGTGATGCCGTTCCGTACATATATGACAGCAATGACTACTAAGGCTAAAGCCCTGTCTTATGCTCCATATATGATAAAGATTGCTGAGTCTACAGGCATTGACAAGATAACACCAGAGATAGGTGTGGCAGACAAGGACGAGGCTACAGGTAGCTATATAATTGTTCGCCCTCTTACCAAAAACAAGGTGCGAATAGAGAGTAATATCTCTACTACCATCTATGTATACACTATAACAGGACAGCTCTACCGCATCCTCGATGTGATACCGGGTAATTCTGTATATAGCGGATTCCAGCAAGGAGCATATATCTTCGGCAAGACAAAGATAATGGTACAATAAGAGATGAACTTCTGCGTTTAATATCACAGAGATATTGATATAAAAATATCAAAAGAATACTTATGGCTGAGCAACCATCATATTCAACCACTAAAAACGGCAAACGCCTAATCTATATAGATGGCGTAGGCTGGCGCTATGCCACAGAGCACCGCATGACACGCTGGCCTCTGTGGAAAGATAGCCGTAAGCCTGGTACATATATGATAACGCTAAATATAAATGGTAGCCAAAAGCTTCTTGGCACCCTTGCTGGTAGCAGCGCAGCCATATACGGCTGGATGAAGGAGCACCCAGAAGAGGTAAAGGCTGCGAGCGCCGATGCTTATTACTACCGCCATGCGCTGCTGGGCACAGGGGCTATGCCTTTTGTGCTTAAGCCTGTCGTAGAAACGACAGGTCACAAGGAGCAAGCAAGCGATAAGAAGCAAGCAAGCTATATGCAAGCTAGCTATATGCAAACTATCTATAAGGCCCCTACCAGCGATATGCAAGCTAGCTATAAAGCCCCCGATAGCTATAAGGCCCCTACCAGCTATAAGCAGCCATCCTCGTGCGGTGGCGTTTCTACGCCATCCGCCAAATCTCGCACCCACTTTCCGCTACCAGCCCTATCTCAGCCTGGCGCTCCGCATATAGAGCTTAACCCATTAGGGATAAAGGTGAAGGAGAGCTTAGAGCGTATGCCGCAAGTAGAGCCAAAGATAGAGCTGGTTTGCTACTCTATAATGCCCAACCATATCCACTTTATAATAGCTGTAAGGGGCGGGCTGAGCAGACCTATCGGCACTATAATCCGCTCCTTTATGGGAGCAACATCTCGCTCGCTTCATATGCTAAAGGCTGAAGGCAAGATACAATGGAACTCTGCTGCAGCCAGCATAGCAAGAAAAGCATCTACCGAGAAGCCATCACTATGGCAACCAGGTTATTGCATCGGCATATGCCATACGGAACAAAAGCTACACACCCGTATCGGCTACGTCATAGAGAATCCATTCTTTGGAATACTCGAAACCGAGCGCCACGACTTTATGAAGCGTACAATGATGCTTACTATTAAAGGTCGTAGATATAGCGGATATGGCAATATGCTCTTACTGAAAGAGCCCGACCGCTTACAGGTGTTCTGCCACCGCAATCATCCTGTTACGCATGAGCCATACCAACTGACGCAAGACTTCATGGAAGAAAAACAAGCTATACTCAATGCTGCATCCGATGGTGTAGTAATTGTCACTCCCGGTATATCGCCAGGTGAAGCCGATATAATGTGGTCGGTACTCCAAAACGGAGGCAACGTGATAAACATACAGCAAGAGGAAATACCTATTAGCGACAAATGGCACCCCGAGAAGGAACGTCGCATATATTGTTCGCAAGGACAAATGCTTGTGCTCTCTGTCCACGACCTACCCCACCAGACTTTCTATGACTGCATGGGGCAAGAGATACCGATGACCACCAGCTATGCTCGCTTTCATCTCCTCAACTTCGTTGCTGAGGAACTTTGCCAAGAAGGCATAGAGAATGAATGCGGACTATGTATTTGAAGATAATAAAGACAACAACAAGATAAATCACTCGATATATGAATATAAAGAATAAGATAATAACAAAAGAGTTGCTATATGCCATCATGATGCTTTTCATGACGGTATGGGCATGTGGTGCGTGGGCACAAAATGAAACAAGCCAAGAAAAGTTGCTATATTCTACCGACTTCACCGACTGGGACGATATAGACCGCAAGGTGACTGTAAACAAAGAGGTGAAACTAAAGACACAATTCAGCGATGAAGACTTAATCTTCACGCTAAATGGTGTGGGTGCAGACCCTAAGGGAACAAACTCTAAATTTCCTTCCCATACAGGATACATGATAACAGCAAAGCAAACAGAAGCATATAAAAAAGCTGAGCCAAGTGCTGTTACCTCATCATTAAAGAGCATCACAAAGATTGTACTTACCCAAGCAGCTACAGGTGGCAAACGTGGTATCAAGGTATCTGTAAAAGGAGATAATGATACAGACTGGGTTGCGCTACATAATAAAACTATTGAAAACTCAAAAGGTGAAACTCTCACTATCGATGTAAACCGCACTAACTGTCAAATAAAGTTTGAGAACTTCAACCTTGGTCAAAACGCCTATATCGTAGACCTTAAGATCTATGGTAATTCTGATGGTGAAGAAAAGAAGGTGCGAACTCTTGATTTTCCACGCCAAGATAGCATCGTGGGCAAATATCCATCAAAGATAAAGTGTGATAACGATGGCTATGCCGTGATGCCAGAAGGCAACGGATTCTCTCGTCCTGGCTACACCTTCGTAGCATGGACAGATGGTACCAACGACTATACTCCTGGCAAGACATATCAGTTTACCAAGGATGTTACTCATATCAAACCAAAGATGAAGGAGAACACCTATCATTTATATGATGCCAACAAGGAGACAAAAATAGTTTGGCCATTCGACCATACCGAGGCTCCTACGCTCAATGTTTTCCAAGAGAACGCACAAAAGGATTTGTCGTATACTCGTAATGTCGATATATACATAGATGAAAATACTAAGGAGACGCAGGATGTGGCTCTTAATATAAATGTAAAGAAAGGTAAGATAGATAATACCGACGACCGCATAAACGAACTACAAGGCAAAGGCGCGGTAGTAAGGAATGGAACTGCCTTCACCCTACCTGCCATCTATGGTATGAAGGTATCTATAAAAGCATCAGAAAAAGTAGATAGCGATAATGGAAGCCTAAAGACTATCTTTGGTACTGCTAATGACAACGTTCAGATAAAACTGAAAGATACAGCCAATAAGGATTCCTTGACATTAAAAGATGCAGAACTATCAGAAGATGGTAAAACCGTGACCTTTACCTACAAAGGAGACGAGCCTACTATCACCCTGACAACATTCGTAAATGAAGGTTCTAAATACGACTATTGGCATTTCGAATCTATCACGGCAACATATCCATTGTTGCCAAATGTGGTATGCAATAATACCATCACCAATGCAGACCCTAAAAACTTCCCTAACGAAAAGGCTATAAATGCTGGCGAATACAAGGTTGAATTGAAAGATCCAACCACACCTTCGCATGCCAACATAGGTACACGCTTTAAGGTTGGCCATGTGGTAAAGATTACTCCTGAAGCTAAATATGGCTACGTTTTCGCAGGAATTTTTGTTGATGGCACCACATATACCACCATACCTTATGAATATAAGGTTAAGGAAGGTATAAACAACATCGAGGTGAAATACACTCGAAAAGAAATGCACAAGATTACCATCAAGCCTTCCAACCCAGACCTCGGAACAGTAACTCTTGAGCCTAAACACGACAATTTCTATAACGAGAAACGCCAAATGGGTGCAGACGGTAAGCCCGGCAACATCACTCAAGTAGAAAGTTGGTTTACTCCTGGCACTACAGTTATAGCATCGGGCGAAGCCATCATCGACTATATGCTCGACTATTGGAAAGAAGGCGACAACATAGTAAAAGAAGGCTATACTTATGAATTCCCGACAGACTACAAAGACCATACCTATATAGCCCACTTCAGACAAGGAAACGTAGGCAACATAGTCTTCGACTTCGGTGGTGAGCGTGTGAATGGAGCTGATGAGAAAGACAATTATAAGGGTGCAGAAAGCAAACTGTTCACTCACTTAAACAACATACGCTCATTCAACATTCCTACCAACTATACCTTCTTCAAGAGTGTAGACAATGACGGAAAACCGAATCCAAACTTCTACACCCTCGACCATTGGACATTAAAGAGCGACACCACCCAGCACTACGAGTTGGGTAAACACTATTCGTTTGGCACAGAAGGCGAAACCATAACCCTTGTGCCTGTATTCAGAGCCAACCCTACCAACACTGAAAACCGTAGCAACGCCCCTATCATTCGCTACGACTTTGGACGCAAGGTGCACGAATATCGTGGTCAGACCTCGGGTGTGATAAGAAACGTGTGTGCTCCTACCATTAACATAGGTAGCAACCAGAAGTTCTTCTGGACCACACAAGCATATATTGAAACCTACGAGAGCGGTAAGAAGTACAACTATCGTAGAGATATAGCCATGTGGTGTGATACAGGTACCAATGGCTACATCCGCAATACCGACTTTGATGATTGGGCTGCATTCGGACCAAACACCACATTCTGGCTCATAGCAGGTGTGGGCACCGAGATACGCCTATTGACATACTCCCCTATCACTACAACCACTATCGATGGTGTGGTGCCAACACTCGACAAAGCACGCACCGACTCTGTTAGAAAGGTTTCGGGCAAAAACTACATGTATGTATATACCCATACCACTCAGAGTGCTGCCGACCGCATACCTTTGGTCATTGGCGACGATTACACTTACTATCAATGGTTGGAAATACACATGCAGGCTGCCAACTGGGTAAACCTATATACCAATGTAGACAATCAAAACCGAGGCAGTATAAAAGAGATAAATGTCTCTGAGACCTCAGAATTCAAAGACTTCCATCGTACCGAAGATGGCAAAGGATATTCTTTCCGCAAGGGTGAGCGAGTGAAGTTGACCTTCAACCGCAAGAAGGGCTACGAGCTCGACAAGATTGTAGACCCTGCAAAGAAAGACAAGAATGGCAATCCTCTTGCTGTACTTGAGATTATTGACGACAACACTGTAAAAATGGTAGGACTAAATGATGTTTCTACCACAAGTATTGTTACCAAAAATCCAGATGGCACATGGGGCGTGGCTACAGGTGACAATAAAACTGTGTTTGTATTAACAAAAACAGAGCCTACCAAAGAAGAGGCAAAGAAAGGTGGACGTACAAGCTATACAATAGAGTTTGACATCACCACTCACCGCAACCTTGAGATATGCTTCAAGGAAAAGCCTACTTTCCACATCACCTACAACCCAGGACAGCTTGCCTCAGGTACTGCTCCTGAAGCTGCATGGGTGGAGAAAGGCGATAGGTTTACAATACCAACAAACAAGACCCTTTACTATGAGGGAAATACCCTCGACCATTGGGTAGACGAGAATAATAATACCTTTACTATCGGCAAAGAATATACTGCCGAGGGTAAAGACCGCCGTCTGTTCCCTGTATTCAAAGCCAATGCTTTCAACTTCTACGACCTTGACGCAGAGGCTACAGCTACATGGTATCTAAACAAGAAAGAGGGTGCACCTACTATCAACTTTGAAAAGACAAAAGGTATCCTCGTCACTCAGCTCAAGAATTCCAAGGGTGATAGCATCGACATAAAGGTAGAACTTGACGCTACAAATGGCGGTAAGTTTAATAATACCGACCCTATAAGAACCGAGAGAATTCAGATTAACAGCAATTCTGTTATAGAGTTTCCTTCTACACCAAACTGTGTAGTAACATGGGTTGCATCAAGCGATTTCGAGAAGATAAAGATTGCTGATAATATAGTACATACTAACGCAACAGATAAACGACAAGTAGAAGCTGAATGCTCTGGTAAATCAGCATACGAAAAGATAGAGTTTATTGATGGTATCTATAGTAGACATTTCAGCATAACCTATAAGCCACAGGATGTTGCAACCAAGCCAACTATAGAGTCGCTGACTTGTGGTGGCATCACCTACGATGCTGCAGAGATTAAAAAACAGATAGCTAATAATAAGCACGTAACCTTCCGTGTATCGCCATGGGAGCTAAACGAGCAGATTCCTGATGTTAGCGGTACTGCCACTAATGGTGGAAAAGTGGTAGCTACAAAAGCAACTATCGAGACCAAGGAGTGTGTGGCTACTGTTCATACCGCCAGCGATGTTATCACAGAAACTTATCCTATAGTATTCGAGTTTAACACACCAGAAGAAGGAAACAACCCTAAGGTTGAGAAGATTAATATCAATGGAGTAGATTATACACAGACTTCTAACGAGATATTGAATGCTCCACAGAATGGTGCTATAAAGATTAAGTTTAGTCGCACAATGATTGATGCAACTATTACCAGCACAGAAAAAAACATCACATGTACTGCGAAATCAGACAACGAGCTTGTTTTCAAATACTGGGATGCTCCTCAGGGTGGCACAGTGACGTTCAATATTACACCAGATTCAAAGACGTTTACCGACATTTACACTAAGACATGCCAAGAGACTATCACCATAAAGCTCCACATCATGGATGATGACGAATACTACCATCACCACAAATTCGACTTTGTGGTAGGCAAAGATGGCAATATTGACGAGGCAATAAAGGCTGCCAATGGCGAAGCTGAAGGTAAACCATACAATAACAACAAAATCAATGGACATAGATACTATATCTTTGTGCCTGATGGCGAATATAAATTGACTGGTAATGGCACTATCAGCTTTACAGGTGAAGGACCTGTAGATGAAACAGGTACAAAGCGCCCTGATATGAACGGAAAGAATAATGGTCAGACACATATCAGAAAGCCAAACATCTCTATCATCGGACAGAGCAAAGACAACACGATAATAAGAAACCACCCTATCGTAGAGGGTATCAGCTATACAGCAACCTTGTGTGTAGAAAAGAACAATACTGACTTCTATGCAGAAGACCTCACCCTCGAAAACGAGTTCGACTATTGGGGTACAATGGCTGGACAAAGTTCAAGTTCTGGTGCCGGACGTGCCAATGTGTTCTTTGATCGTGGAAACAGAAGTATCTTGAAGAATGTGGCTCTAAAGAGCTATCAAGATACATACTATTCTAATAATGCAAGTCCTGACTATCGTGGATATTTCGAGAATTGTGACTTCTATGGTGTGGTAGACTTCATCTGTGGTAACGGAAACATCTGGTTTGAAAAGTGTAACCTTATACTCCGCGACCGTAAGAGCAACAATATAGTTGCACCAAGCACAGAGATTGACCAAGAATGGGGATATGTATTTAACGAGTGTTCTATTAAGCCTGAGTCAGACAATATGACGAAGTTTACGGACAAGGATTGGACATTGGCACGTGCATGGAATAATTCGCCAGCATGTACATATCTGAACACCAAGATGTATACCCAACCACAATCCTATGGATGGGGTCGAAGCATGGAATCAAATCTTATGCTCCGTTTCCACGAATATAAGAGTACTGATGGTGCCGACAACATGCTATCGCTTGTTACACGCTCGCTTGCAGCTTGTGTGCCAGCAGCAGGCTCTGACGACGTTATTCTCAGCGATGATCAAGCTTCTGGATATACTCTAAGAAACGTTGTTGGTGGAACCGACGGATTTGAGCCAAACGAACTATGTATGCAGATAGATGCTGCTTCGGGAGCTAAAGCCGACTATGATGACAACAATAAAGTATGGAACGACGACATTGTGCTTGATGATGATATTCTTCAATGGAATAAACATACAACGGCTCTCTGCTATGTAGTCTTCAAACTCAACGAAGCAACAAATAAATGGGAATACATCGATAATACCACCGACACCATCATCAACCTTGCAGACTATGGCACAGGCTATTATAGTGTGCGTGCAGCCAATCAGCGTGGCGGACTTGGAGCAGCAACCAAGGCTATTAGATATGAATTGCAAGATCCATATAAGCTTGAAATAAAGAAAGTTGGCGACTACAAGGAAGAAGGCGTAGACTATGGATGGACAACAATCTGTCTGCCTTTCAATGCCAAGGTGCCTGAAGAAGTAAATGTATATGCTGCGACAGCTCATGGCAAGCAAACAGAGAGCGACAAGGTGGAAGACTTCATTATGACGCTCACACCGGTAGAGATTATCGACAGTTTGAAGGGATATATTGTTTATGGCGCTGTTGGCGACCATTACTTCAAGTCTACATCACGTACTTGCGACAAGCCAACCATCCTTAGTGGCAACCCTACAGATGCAGCTATCAGTTCTACTAATATCAACTGCTATGTACTTGCCTATAAGACCTGGGGACTTGGTTTCTACAAATATACAGGAGCCACCCTTGCAGCAAATCGTGGTTGGCTGCCACAAGATATGGTTAGCAAGAGCAACCAAGAAGACTTGGCATTAGGCAAACGAGGCATCAGCTTCGTTATCTCCGACCCTACCACAGGCATGAGCCACCCTATATACACCATAGAGACAAAAGATGATGCCATCTACAATATCTCTGGTCAGAGGGTGGAATCGCCTATTCAGCCTGGCTTATATATCTTCGGTAGAACAAAGGCTATAGTGAAATAAGAACAAAGCTATAGCGAAATAAGAGGCTATAATTAAACATATAGCCTATAAAGATAACCTATAAAGAAAGTACTATTATAAAAAAAAGCTATTCCCCTAAGCAAAGGGGAATAGCAATGGTAGTACGAATGTCATCACAATACCTATGATGATTTGTAGTGGTAATCCTACATATACATAGTCCATAAAGGTGTATAGTCCGGCTTTCATCACAAGAGCATTTGGCGGAGTGGAGAAAGGCGAAGCAAAACACATGCTGGCACCAAGGGTAACGGCAAACATAAATGAATATGGGCTTACTCCTATCTGCTGAGCTGCAGAAAATGCTATTGGTGCCATCAATACCGCTGTTGCCGTGTTGCTGATAAACATCGTCATGAGCGATGTGGTGAAATATATTCCTGCCAACAATGCGTATGGTCCGATAGCTCCAAGGCTACTAACCAGATTCTCTGATACTATCTGCGACACGCCTGTCTTCTCTAAGGCTGTAGACATAGGCATCATGGCAGCAATAAGCACAATGCTCTCCCAGTTTATAGTCTTGTATGCAGCATCCACATTGCGGAAACATCCTGAGAACACCATCAACAAACCTGCTATAGCTACGGCAACAACAGGCGAGATAGGAATAAAGTCGAACACCATGGCTACTATCATAAGTAGCATTATGGCTGCAGCTACAGGCGCTTTATAGTCGAGCGAAACCTTCTCCATTTGCTTATCAGGCTTACCCAACACCACCCAGTTTTCGTTTTCCTGATTCATCTGCATAATCTTCTTCCATTTACCCTGCACGAGCAATGTGTCGCCATTCTGCAATCTATGATCGCTTAGTTCTTCTTTGATGTAATTCTTATCGCGGCGTATGCCAAGCACCGTTACAGAATAGTCTTGACGCAAACGTGAATCGCGGATGCGAGTACCTATAAGTCGTGATGTTGGCAGCACAACTATCTCAGATATTCCAAGGTCGTAGAAATCTAAGCCGTCTGTTTCCATCTTAGTGAGATGATATTCTTTGGCAAGCTTCTCCATAGCTTCTTTGTCACCATAGAAATACAGGATATCTCCTTGACTTATCAAGGTATCTGCCCACGCCATATTCTGACGAATATCCTTGCCTAAAGCTTTCTTTGTTTCGTTGCGCACCTCGAGTATCGTCAGTCCATATTTATTCTGCAAGTCGAGTTCGCGCACTCTCTTTCCTGCCAGTCCGCCTTTCTCGTTACCTACTCCATATTTATATAGGTTGTCGTGGAGCTGGTATTGCACCGCCAAGTCGTCAAGGCTCTTTCCTTGTGCACCTTCCTGACTCTTGTCTTTCTTCTTGATAAGCAGTAAGCTCATTGGCAATAGCACTATCAAGCCGAGGGCTATCACTATCAAACCAATAGGAAGAAACGAGAAGAAAGCTAATGGTGCAAAACCATTTTCTTCGAGAGTTTCGCTTATCACAAGGTTGGGCGGAGTACCAATCAACGTAAGCATACCACCAAGACTACCAGCAAAGGCTATAGGCATCAGCAGTCGCGAAGAGCGTATGCCTGAACTCGCAGCCATACTCATCACTATAGGCATCATTATTGCCACAGTTCCGGTATTGCTCACAAAAGCTCCGATAAACGAGGTTGCCAACACAACAAAGATGAAAGCCCTTGTCTCGTTGCCTTTAGCCAATTGCGAAATGCTATTGCCTACGGTCTGTGCCAATCCCGTTTGCAGTATGGCTCCACCCACCACAAATAGTCCTACCATCATAATAACGATAGGCGATGAAAATCCGCTTAATGCTTCGTTGGTGGTTAGAATACCTGTAGCTGTAAGTACCATGAGGGCAGATAAGGCAACAATATCGCCTCGCACCCTACCCCATATAAACATGGCTATAGTTACAATTAAAACAATTATAGTTATGGTCATGATTAATAAAAAATAAGATTATAAAAAGTTTGTGATTCACAAATATACGAAAATATCACCAAACATTATGTAATCATACCATTATGCTCAATCATTTTTATACATCCTTAATATGTTTTATGATTTTCGATTCATTCCTCCTTCTGCCTATAGTTCACTGGCGACATTCCCACTTGCTTTTTGAAGAATGTGCCGAATGCTGAGGCATTCGGAAAATTAAGCATATCAGCAATCTCTTTAATACTTTTATCAGTAGTTGTGATAAGCGATATAGCCTTTTTTGTTATTGCCTTGAATACCAACTGCTGCACGCTACTCCCAGATACCGACTTCACTAACATAGTAAGATATTTTGGCGATAGACACAATTGGTCAGCATAAAACTTCACTCCTCGCTCTTTGGTATAATATTGGTCAATAAGCTGTATGAGCTGCATATAAGTTTCAAGCTTACGGCTCGACGCATTATCACCATCTTTCGACAGCTCACGAAATATACTACATAACCTATAAGTCAGCGATAGCAACAACAACTTACGCTCATTGGCAGCAAAAACATTATCGTCGCTATTGCCTACCGCCAACAGCTCTGAATATTTCGTAAGCTCGTCCTCATGACCAGTATGCATCACCCAGCAAGCTCTGGGATACATAGTCTCCATAAACTTCATTCCCACCACAGTACTACCGAGAATGTCGCGTATGGAATCTACGCTATACAAAATAATCACAACAGCGCAATCGTCGTTATGCTGTGTGATAGAAAAATAAGCATCGCGCGATATAAATGCAGTTTCGCCCATGCTAACAGCATATTCTTCACCCTCGCAGCGAAAAGCAAAAGTGCCCGATGTACACACAATAATGCCCACATCAGCAACATGAAAGTTATCAAAAAAAGCCCTCGGAAACGAGGTTATATTACCACACGAACAGCAGATGTCCTCATTATTGGCCATCTGCTGTTCGAGTAAATGTATATCATTATTGCCATTCTTCATTATTTCAGCCGTTTGATCTTGCGACAAAATTAACTAAAATAATCCAAACAGCAAAAATAAATCAATAAACAAAATAAGACTATTAATAATTCAAATACCACTCCTTAGTATCCTTCGAGATATCCCTCTTAGGCCATGGCACCACAAGCATCAAGCCTGCAAGGATGATGCAAGCATATATAGTCCACCCCGACATTTCTTTTATTGCCGAAAGCGTAGCTTGCACCTGCACTTTGCCCTTTGCAGACATTGCTGCCATATTTTGAGCCTCTGTCTCGCTCTTGCCCTGATATTGCATACCGCGAGTCGTTTGATCGTAGGTGGTAGCAGTAACAATATTGGTACGATCATAGTCGTGGGCATATCGAGTGATATAATATTGCTGACGATATTGGAACACCGTTTGATACAGCGCAGCACCAATACCTGGAGCTATTACCATACGTACAGTAAGCATTATGCACACCCATGTAGACAGCAATTTATATGGCATACGCTGATTGGCATACACGGCAATAAGCGAATACAGCAACATCATTCCTGTAGCACGAATTATCACAGGCCATTTCATGCGCTCAAGCATACCATCTGTCTGCACCTCGAAATACATAAACAACGAAGCTGCGCCTATCAGTATAAAGCCCATGGCAAAGAACCATTTAAAATGCACACCTTTGTTGTTGAGAATGAGTATTGTCACCAATCCAATGAAATATCCCACCAGCACCCAGTTGCCAAGTGCTGCTATTTGAATTTGGTCGGTCTTCATGCCCACGCCCACAAAGATGTTTACCAGCATCGAGCTTGAGTTGCAAATCATCAAACCGATAAAGAGCAAGATACCACCCTGAATGCTGCGCGACTTAAAAGCCTTAAGCATGAAATATGGCGAACGACGGGTCTTCTCCAAATATATAAACAGCAATGTAGACACCACGCATATCACCGTAGCCCAACATATCGAAGCATTGTCGAACCAGTCGTATGTCTTGCCATACACTGTCACATAAACAAACGAGCAACACATAATACAAAATACCACCACATTGCCAAACTTAGAGAACGACAATGGCGAATGCTTAGTAGGATATGGATTGTATGGCATACACACCAGCGTGATAAGCAATGCCACAAGGATGGCACCAAGCATAGCGTAGTAAACCATTTGCCAATGGTAATTATAGGCAAACCATGCTGTTATCCATGTTCCTATCTGTCCTAAGAGCATGAAGAAGAAATATATGATAGGCTGACTTGCTTTCTTCTCGGTGTCGAGAGCGTCCCATCCTGCTTCATCTGTAGGCTCATTGCCTGGCGATACGTTGCGTGTGGCTTCAATGCCAAAGCCATACTTAATGAGCGTGAAGAGGGTGCACATCAGCAAGGTCTGTCGCACAAACCCCATTATAAGGCTGTTGAGAGCCAAGATAAACAGGCTATCGGTGTTGGCACAGATATAGCTCTGTACAGCCAATAGCGAGAAGCCAACCAGCGACATCAACTTTTGTCGACGCACACTCACCAACGAATAGAAGAATGGTGAGAATGCAGCCATACCTATCGATGTGACGAAGCTAATGAAGGCAATATGTTCCGACTGAATGCCAAGCCCACCCACCATCTCACTACTGTTTACGGTGTAGGCACCGCTTACCGTCATGATAGGTATGAAAAGAATGACGAGGAAGGCGATGCCAAGGGGCTTTGGCACCCAGTTATAAAACGGGAAATTCTTTGGCAAATGCTCTGGCACTGCCGTAAATACTTCAGCTTGTGTCATTATTTAAGTTGAGCCTTTACAACAACCATCATTCCGGCAGCCAACTTATTGTTGTCTTCCTTAGATATTCCTACAAACTCTATTCTCACAGGCACACGCTGCTGAATCTTCACAAAGTTGCCTGCTGAATTATCGGTAGGTACAAGAGAATATTTCGAGCCTGTAGCACCTGAAATGGCAGTAATCTTGCCCTCGAACTCCTTACCCTCGAAAGCGTCTACTGTCATTATCACCTTTTGTCCAACATGCAGGTTCTCTACCTGAGTTTCCTTATAGTTGGCAATAACCCACTTCTGAGTATCTGGCATGATATAAGTGATGGTCTGACCAGCATTCACCAGCTGACCCTCCTCCAATGCTCTTCGACCCAACTTACCATCGCATGGTGCTGTAACCACGCAATACGACAAATTGAGTTTAGCCATCTCAAGCGCAGCCTGTGCACGCTCAATAGCTGCAGCAGTATTCTTCTTTCTGGTCTGCACCTCGTTCACTCCTGAGTATGCAGCCTTCTGCTGACGGCGAGCAGCGTCGAGTTTCTTCTTCGTAGCGTTATATTCTGTCTCAATCTGCTCAAGCTGAATAGGAGTAGCAGCATTGCGAGCCACAAGGTTCTGATAGCGCTGACGATCTTTCTCAAGTTTAGCCAATCTGATTTCAATCTCTGCTATCGAAGCTTCATAAACAGTAGCCGAAGTCTGAGTGGTCTGCAACGATGCGTCTACAACGTTTGCTCCTGCCATAGCATCCTTGAGTGCAGCCTCGGCTTCCATCACACGAATGCGATATTCACGATCGTCGAGAACCAAGAGAGTATCGCCCTTCTTAACATCCTGATGCTCCTTGAAATATATCTTCTTGATATATCCCGATGCACGCATATTCACAGGCGATATATACTGCTCCACCTGAGCATCGTCGCTCTTCTCGTTCGACTTATAGTCCATAAACAGGCATACCACCTCTACTATTCCCCAAACCAGAATAGCAACACCAATAAGGCTCACCACAATTTGGCGTATGCGCTGGCGCTTAAGTTGCTTAGCTGTTATCTCATGCGACGACTGATTAGTCTGGTCACCATTATTACCATTTATATTATTATTGTTATTTGTTTCCATTGTTGTATATATATTATAATGTGCGAATTATTTTATCAGTTTCTCTAATTGTCCGGTAAGCTTTAATAGTGTGAGGTTCGACACCTGATAGTTGAAATGAGCTGTGAGATAATTGTTTTGCGCATCGCTCATGCTCATTTCGTCTTGCAACACCTCAGTCATCGAAGCTATACCTTCGCGATATCTGTCGCTCGTAACCTTATAGACATCCTCTGCCAGCAGATAGTTGTCGCGTTGCTTGCTAAAGTTACGCTGATTGTTGGCAAGGTCGTTCACAGCATTAGCATATTGTGTTTGCATACCCTTAAGCGCATTCTCATACTGCAACTTAGCATTATCTACATCCACCTGCGCCTTTCTAATCTTAGAGCGCTTCTCGAAACCATCAAAGACAGGAATGCGCAACGAGATTCCAATGCCATTCGACTTATACCAATGATTTGACTCTCCAGAATGGAACCAATGTTCTATCTTGTCGGTGAAAGCCGAATATGTCCAGTTGCCAGTAAGTGCCAACGTAGGCAAATAGCCATCCTTAGCCAATTTCTTCTGCTGTTCAGCCAAAGTCTGCTGGGTGCGCAGCAACTGCAGTTCGTTAAGATTTTCGTTAAGTCCCGACAATGCAGCCATATCAATCTGCTCAATATTAGCCTTTTCTACAATAATATCTTTGTCGGCAGGATAGTCGATAACATACTTCAGCATATTATACTGCTGAGTGAGCATAGCCTTAGCATTATCATACTGCACGCTGAGGTTCTCAAGATTCACATTCACACGCTTCACATCCACTCCCAGTGCCATATCGTTGTCGTGGAAAGCCTGAGTGATGTCGCGCAATTCCTCCAATCGCTTGATGTTATCCTTGATTATGCCTATCTGTTCCTCGGTATTCTGAGCAAGATAATACATTTTACTAATCTGCACTATCAAGTCTTCCTTGGCTTTAGCATACGACAGGGTATTGAGCTGATCCAGCGTCTTCGAGATGCTCAATGCCGTTAGCGCTGTTTGGCTATATAGTGGCATCTGCAACTGTATGCTTGCCGAAGAGTTGTATTGCAGAGTCTTGGTAACATTATAAGGCTTGCCATATGCCGAGCCATCAGTAACAGAAACAGGAGGAGTAAAATTATCATTAAGTCCTGCACCTATATTTATTTGTGGCAACAGGCGCGAACGATTTTCACTTACATTATGCTTACCCTTAAGCACATTGCCCTCGTAAGTTTTCAAATTCAGATTTCGGTCAATACCAATTTGTAGGCATTGCCCTAAGGATAGCGTTTCTTGTGCTACGGAGTAGCCAGCAAGAAGCGCTAAGGAAATTGTGAACAATATTCTTTTCATACCTATAATTATGTTTCGGCAGCAAAGTTACTTACTATTCGCCAAATAGGTATATTCATAAAATATCAGAAGTTGTTCATATTTTCCCTTTTATTATTTTAGCATTCAACATCAGCTAAAAAGATATAATCATCAGTACATTATCAAACTATAATAGGACATAGACCGTTTTTTCACCCGACCTCCTTCGATATTTCACCCAACATATATCAATATTTCACCCAACATATATCGATAAAAAACCAAGCTGCATTCTATCTATGCTTACTATCAAATGTTGCTTTGATAGCTATCAAATGTATCTTTGCTTACTATCAAACGTATCTTTGACTGCTATCAAAGATAATTTCAAACATAAATATGAGGCTAAATTTTGTAATATACATGCCCCACTCTTACATAAAGAATACACTACCCTACCCTAACAACATCTACCACATGGCTTCCTGCACCTATAAGGTCAGGACGCTCAGAGATGGTCTTTTGGTATTCTATGAAAAGGGCGAAGGTTTCGTCGCTCATACGGTTAAGGCGGGTACGCATGTAATCGGAAGCACCATCAGGAGAAAAGATAGTAACACGCTCAAGACCTGCGGCTTGATTTAGACGGTTGATATCGTCAATGCGCACATAGTCGTAGAGTTCGTCGGGCTGTGCTTGAATATGGAAGTTGCGGTCTACAAGCCCTTTTTCCAACAAGTCGCTTATTCTGTCTTCGTCAAAACAGTAAGACAGAATGCTATATTCGTTCATAAGATAGGCTACGAAGATTAGTCCACCAGACTTGGTGACACGCTTAGCCTCGTTGAGTGCCTTAAGCTTTTCGTCGTCGCCCATGAGATGATAGAGCGGACCGAGAAGGAGTGTTAGGTCTGCTGAATCTGTAGGAATGAATGGCATGTTTCTGGCATCGCCTTGCACTACATTGGCAGTAGGCTCACGCTCAAGAAACACATTAATGTTGCGCTTAACGAGTTCTACGGCTTTTACATCATAGCCTTCAGCCATGAGGGCTGAGGTGTAGCGTCCTGTGCCTGCACCTATATCGAGCAACTGATAGCCAGGCTTGAGGAAGCGATGAAGATGATGCATGGTGGTTTGGAACTCAACGATGCCGTGTCTACGCAGTAGTCGTTTATCTTCAGGGTGCTTATTATAATGTTTCTCTATATTGGATAATGCCATAATGGGTTATTGTTCGTTTTATATTATTATTTGTTTCCGAGAATGGATTCTCTTGAAAAAGAATACATCAGCAGATAAAATACTTCTAAGATTAAATGTGTCTTAGAGTGAATGTATTGATATCTTCAGAATGTGCACACAAAATTATCTGTTTCTTTTTAATCTGCCAACTATTACGGTGTTTTTCTTCAAGAATATGCCTTATCAATGCTCTATATATAATATAATAAGGTATATATTGTTAACAGA
>ERZ1032113.35-NODE-35-length-41736-cov-44.592716_pt1 | contig 41736 bp, 44 predicted proteins | sample MGYA00518164_ERZ1032113 | MGnify/ENA primary metagenome ERZ1032113 (study PRJEB33719, sample SAMN04261305) | wastewater metagenome | biome: rural village; feature: human; material: feces | host: Homo sapiens | place: El Salvador | collected 2014-01-14 ... | reverse complement strand
CTAAGCAGCAACAGCAGCTTGATTTCTTTATTCGGACTTCGACCCCTCCTGCAGAAATGGTCTTCTTCGAAGGTGATTTCTATACAGCAAGAGTTGCTTTAGAGAACCTGGTTCGTTCTGCCAATAATCGAGTAATCATCATAGATGGCTATGTTTCATCGCTAACCCTTCCCCAACAATCATATAGACGTCCGAAAATGGCGAAACGAGTCCCATGATCGCTGGCTTATCATAGATGATAGCCTCTATCACTGTGGTCATTCATTAAATGCCAATGGCGGTCATAAGATTTCCGCCATAACCCTGATGGGTACCTCTCCTGAGGTAATCCTCTCAAAAGTAGTATAAAAACAATATTCCTCATTCGAGCGACGACCAGTGCAGAGCGATACTGCAATGAGGAACAAAAATGGTGGTCTCAACCAGCAAGTTATAGCAAGTTGTCCCCTGGCGGTCCCATCCCGCACAACATGGCGAAGACCTTTGATGGTCCGCCAACCTTAGAGCGTAGCGGTTCCGAGCACCGGAGGGCGGTTACATCCTTCCTTTCTGAGAAGGGAAGGCTTGGTTAGGATGTATCAGGTGTATCTGTCATCATCACAAAGGTTGCAACCAAACGAAAGATGGAGAAACCACCACGCAAATCTATCTCAATTCTATCAAAAGCTCAGAAGTAGATGATGCCAACGCCAAGATACTGGCAGCCTTATAAGCCACGAAAAAGAATAAAAAGAGGGATTTTGTAAAATGAACCAAAATGAACCATTTTTCCTGAATCTTTACATGAGAGACACAGAAAAACCGAAAACTTTCGTTCAATCAACGACTTAGGAAATTATGTACGAAAAGAATAGTAAAATAATGTTGATTATCGTAGAACGATATTAATTTTTTAACACGCATAATTTGCTAGTTTCCAACAATTTTCGTATTTTTGCAAGGAGATTCTGTGTCTCTTATATCGAGAGTCAGATGAACGACATCAAAAAACGAACTTGATTCGCATGATGAAAGAGACAAATATACACTCACAGGTTACGTCCACTATTGCAGGGGACGACGGCGAAGCCATGGCAAAAAGTGAAGGATATGTAGCAGAAAATGGTTTTCATGTCCCTAATCCCATGTAATTATAACTCGAACAAAAAGGTGAATGTCAAGGCTGCCTAATAGGTAGCTTTGGCAATACCAATTAATAATATGCTTTTTTTGAAAAATGTTGGATGTGCTAACTGCTGAAAATCAGTAGTTACGTTCTAACGGTGATTTACGTTAAATTTTAGAAAATCAAAACTTTATTCAAAAATACTGGTACGGCTAACCCGCTGATAAATAGAGGGGACGCTGTATTGGTGGTTTACTTTTGAACGGTAGATTACAGATGAGATAATCTATTTATCAGTTCTAGGAAATTAAAGACAACAATTATGGAAAGATTTTCAGATAGATATGGTTATACGAAGCCAAGTAATATTTTTGTTAAAGAAGCTTTGACAAAGCCTATACAAGATTGTATCTGCTCATGTATAGATGAACTTGAGAATGATTTGCGTATAGTGTCAATTGATGATTATCAAAATATGCAAATACATATTTGGATGCATTATTTTTTTCGTAGGAAAAATGATTTCTTTTACGAGAGGAATAAGAATATCTTGGTGTCCTATATCAACAATTTGGATGTAAAATGGTATGAGAAGTTAAACCTAGTAGAATATGTGATTCAATTACTGAAGTCTGCTTTTTCTGAAGATTATAGATATCGTGATGCATATGTTTCTTTTGTCAATAGACTAAATAGTTATTTTGGAGATTTGCATTTTGCCTATAGGGTAATAGATGGCTTGATAGTTGAGGTAACAGCAGAAGAGGAAATTAAGGCTATTGAGATATCATTGGAAAGTTCTAAAGATAATATTAAGGAGCATCTTGAATCAGCTTTAGAATTATATGCTAAAAAGCCTATTGGTGACTATCGAAATTCGATAAAAGAGTCAATTTCTGCTGTTGAGGCTTATTGTAGAGAGAAAACAGGCGAGAGTACTTTAGGTAAGGCATTAAGTTCTATGGAGAGTAAAGGCTTCGTTTTCCCAAAGATGTTGAAAACGGCATTTGTAAATTTGTATACTTATACAAATCAACCAGATACAGGAATAAGACATGCTTTGATGGATGAAGATGGAAAATATGTCCCTGGTCAAGAAGAGGCACTGTTCATGTTGGTGTCTTGTTGTTCTTTTTTGAACTATTTGAAAAAGAAAGAAGTGTCGAGCTAAGAAAGTTCCACTCATTATGCCTTCTCGCTCAAATAACAACAAGCGAATAGCGAAGAATACGTTGCTTCTTTACTTCCGAATGCTCTTTATGATGGTGGTGTTGCTGTACACGAGCCGAGTCAAAATGAATGCGTTGGGAGAGGAAGACTTTGGAATATATAATGTGGTAGGTAGTGTCGTAGCGATGTTCTCTGTAACATAGCTTCTATGTATTATCTAAAAAATCATATAATTATGACTATAGATAGTGTATTCAAACAAATCCAAGATATTGTTTCAGCCCCAACACCTCCAGTGATAGTATTGGGTAGCGGAGCTTCGATTTCGTATGGAATTGCTTCAATGTGGAGTCTTGCCACTATGTTGAAAGATTATTTTAGTTCGAAGAGTTATGTCTCTGAATCGTCTAAAGAATGCGTAAATCGCTTTCTCTCATTATTAGAAGGGGGGAAAGGCTTGGAAGATGCATTGTTGGAAGCAAAGGTTACTGAAGAAGTAGAGAAAGATATTGTCATTAATGTTTGGAAAATGATAGTGAAGCAAGATATTGAGGTCTATAAGCAAGCAATATCTGGTGAGTCTATTGATTTGAAAGAACTTTTTGATTACCTTATCTATAATCGGGAAGGCGTAGAGTTGAATGTAGTTTCAACCAATTATGATAAAATTGCAGAATATGCAGTTTCTCAGAGTGAAGCCTATCTTAACACTGGTTTTGCCTCCAACTATTTGGGGCAATTAAAAGTAAATTTGGATGGATGTCCAACACGGCTAAAAGAATCTTATACCGGAAAGGTGAATATTTGGAAAGTACATGGTTCTTTGGATTGGTTTAAGAAGGACAATGTTACTTATTGTTTTCCGAATATGTTAGAGATTCCTGCAGGATATACCCCTTGCATTATTACTCCTGGCAATAACAAATATGAAAAAACGCAGCAACCACCTCATCGAGAATTGTTAAGCAAGGTAGATGATTGTTTCACAAAAGCCAAAGGTTTTCTTTGTATAGGTTATGGCTTTAACGATGAGCATGTCCAGCCTGTCTTGTTGAATAAGGCTTCAAAAAATGGTCTTCCAATAATTATTGTAACAAAAGAGATTGTTGACTCTATTCGTAAAAATGTGATGGATGCCAAACACAATTTTATTGCGATATATAGTAATGACGCAAATGGGTGCATTATAGAGACCAAAGATGATAAATTGTCAATACCCGATAAGGAATATTGGCGTTTAAAAGAGTTTTGTACCATTATAAAATAGTTGATGATTATGGCAAATGAATCTTTATTAAAATATGGCGTAAAAGAGAGTATAGGGCAAGTGAACGCTGTTGATACAGGAACAGCAACAGTAGTTGTAACAGATGACTCAGTGCTTTCTCAGTTGCAAATCAATCAATTGTTAGCTATAAAAAGTCCTCGTCCAGGGCGACATATTATAGCAATGATTATGAAGATATTTCGTAAGTCAGCTTCTATAGATACGACTGAGGAAGATGAAGAAAGCGAAGCTCTTGAACAAATGTCGCTTAATGTTATCAAAATTGTTTTCATCGGAGAATTCATAGACCATGAAGGTATAAAATTCAATCTTTTCCGTAGAAATGTCAGTGCAGTTCCTTCTATTGATGCTTCTTGTTATAAAATAGAAGGAGATAGGCTTACGGCTTTGATGCAATGTATTTCTACTGATGCTGCAAGTGTGGTAAATCCTTTAAAAATAGGTCTTTATACGATGGATGAAAAGTCCAGTGCCTATTTGGATGGAGATAGATTGTTTCAGCGTCATGCGGCTATCGTAGGTTCTACTGGTAGTGGAAAATCGTATTGTGTAGCACGTATTGTTGAGCAGATGGCAGATTTACCAAATGCAAATGCTGTTCTATTTGATATACATGGAGAATATTCTACAGATTCCTTCAAGAAGGAAGGCATTGCTCATTACAAAATCGCAACGCCTTCAGATCTTGATGAGTCTGATAAATTGAGCAAAGGTATTTTGATGATTCCTTATTGGCTGCTCACTTATGAAGAAATGCAAGCATTACTGTTAGATCGTAGTGACCAGAATGCGCCCAATCAGGCTATGCTTTTGTCTAAAGAGATACTTTCTCAAAAAGAAGAGACAGTGAAAGAAACGTCTTTAAAGGGAAAGATAACTCTGGATAGTCCTATCCCGTATAAATTGGATGTCGTTCTTCAAAATCTCACAAAATTGGATGAAGAAAGGGTGCCTGGAGCAAAGGCGGGTTCTGATAAAGCTGGTCCATTCAATGGAAAGCTCACTCGCTTCAATCAGCGTCTTCAGAATAAACTGGATGATAAACGTATGGGATTTATGTTCCACATGTCAGCAGAAGAGCTATCATTGGATTGGCTGAACAACTTCTGCACGACATTGATGGGAAAAGATGATACAACTAAAAACAGAATAAAAGTTATTGATTTTTCCGAAGTTCCATCAGATGTACTTCCTTTGGTTATAGGTTTGGTCGCTCGTCTTGTATTTACTGTTCAACAATGGAATGACAGTAGTCTGCGCCATCCCATTGCTTTATTATGTGATGAGGCACATTTATATGTGCAACAGATGGAATCAAGAGACTCTGTTGCTGAGATTGGCTTGAAGAGTTTTGAACGAATTGCCAAAGAAGGCAGAAAATATGGTGTTGGCTTGGTTATTATCAGTCAACGACCATCTGAAGTGAACAGAACGGTTTTGAGTCAATGCAATAATTTCATAAGCTTGCGTCTTACAAATGTTGAAGACCAGAATGTCATTAAACGTTTGTTGCCTGACAATTTGGGAAATATTGCCGACAACTTATCACTTTTGGATATAGCCGAAGCCATCGTGGTTGGAGATGCCATTTTGCTTCCTTCAAGGATAAAAATCGACCATCCAACCATTGTACCATCGAGTCAAACGGTAAAGTTTTGGCAGAAGTGGAATGAAAAAGATTTGCATCAAGATTTGAATATGGCTGTGACAAATATGATTAAGCAATCTAAGAACTAATTCTATTTTGTTTATTATGATACATCGAAATAACCAAGATTACATTACAGCCTTTGTTGAGGGGTATATCTGTGCCATTATAGGTGAGCGGATGACAACTGCAAAGGTTTCAGAGGCAGAACTTGATAATGCAAAGCATTCAGCTGAGAAGTATGTAGAGTTTCAAATCGAGTATTCTGATTTCTCTGAAGAGGAGAAGGAAGCGATGAAGAAAGACTATAAGCTTTGGGCAGAATGTGCATTGCAAGGAATGAAGAAACGATTACGTGATAGTGGTAGATTACTATGATGCGCCAGCCGATAAACACTCGCAATTATGTTGCGTCAAACACCCAACACCAGCCCCTTGCGGGTAAAGACTCCGCTGGTGTTACCAAAACTCTGGCGGAGGCTATAGCGTAGCCAGTTACATCCTCTCGTCCCTGAGGGAAGAGAGGCTTGGTGAGAAAAGTGGAGCCCTCTTTGGCTAAAGAGGGACGGGGTGATTCGAAAAATAAACACCATATTATCATGAAAGGAATAGTATTAGCAGGAGGAAGCGGTACACGCTTGTACCCCATAACAAAGGGTATCAGCAAACAGCTGATACCAATCTTCGACAAGCCGATGATATACTACCCAATATCAGTATTGATGTTGGCAGGTATCCGTGAGATACTCATTATTTCAACACCATTCGACTTACCAGGTTTCAAACGCCTTTTAGGCGATGGAAGCCAGTTAGGTGTGAAGTTCGAGTATGCAGAGCAGCCATCACCAGATGGCTTAGCCCAAGCCTTCATTATCGGAGAGAAATTTATTGGCGATGAGGCTGCTTGCCTCGTATTAGGTGATAATATCTTCTATGGTGCAGGATTGAACCTGATGCTGCATCAGGCAGTGGCAGATGCTGAACAGAACGACAAGGCAACCGTCTTCGGTTATCGTGTCAGCGATCCTGAGCGATATGGCGTGGCAGAGTTTGATGAGCAAGGCAATTGCCTCAGCATCGAAGAGAAGCCTCAGCATCCAAAGAGCAACTATGCTGTGGTAGGCTTGTACTTCTATCCTAACAAGGTGGTAGATGTAGCTAAGCATATCATGCCATCCGCTCGTGGTGAGTTGGAAATCACAACAGTAAACCAGGAGTTCCTGAAGGATAAGCAGCTGAAGGTACAGACCATGGCAAGAGGATTTGCCTGGCTCGATACCGGAACCCATGATTCTCTTTCTGAAGCATCCACCTTTATTGAGGTCCTGGAGAAGCGACAGGGCTTGAAGGTGGCTTGTTTGGAAGGTATTGCATACCGTCAAGGTTGGATTACCGCAGAACAGTTGAGAGAGAATGCTCAGCCTATGTTGAAGAATGACTATGGCAAGTATCTCCTTTCAATACTTGAAGAGAAAAATCAAACATTAAAAAAGAATTTAGAATATTAGAAAATAATGAATATAATCAAAACTGATATTGAAGGCGTACTCATTATAGAGCCACGCCTCTTCCGTGATGCTCGTGGCTACTTCTTCGAGAGTTTCAGCGAGCGAGAGTTTGAAGAAAAGGTTGCCCCAATCCTGGGACATAGTGTTCACTTCTGCCAAGATAACGAGTCTATGAGCAGCTATGGCGTGATGCGAGGCTTGCACTTCCAGCGCCCACCTTATACCCAGAGCAAGTTGGTACGCTGCGTAAAGGGTAGAGTCCTCGATGTAGCAGTAGATATCCGCAAAGGATCACCAACCTATGGCAAGCATGTGGCTGTAGAACTGACAGAAGACAATCATCGCCAGTTCTTCGTACCTAAGGGCTTTGCCCATGGATTCGCTGTTCTTTCTGAAACAGCCGTCTTCCAATACAAGTGTGATAACTTCTATCATCCAGAAGCTGATGGTGGTATCAGTATTCTCGACAACACCCTTGGCATTGATTGGAAAATCCCAACCGAGCATGCTAATCTCTCAGAGAAAGATACGAAGCATGCAATGCTGAAGGATTTTGATAGTCCATTCGATATCAACGTGGATTTATATTTATAATACGTTGTTCTTGTTTAGCATTGACTATGCCGTGATGGAGAAGTCGAAGGAATTCTATACCTTGCCAGCTGAGTTCGGCTGGAGCGACTTAGGCAGCTGGGGCAGCCTCCGTACCTTGCTTCCACAAGATGAGGCTGGCAATGCCAAGGTAGGCAAGGACATCCGCCTGTATGAATGCAAGAACTGTGTGGTTCATGCAGCCGATGAAAGCAAGGTGGTGGTTCAAGGCTTGGATAGCTATATAGTAGCCGAGAAGAATGGACAGCTGCTTGTTTGCTCATTGAAAGAAGAACAGAGAATTAAGGAGTTTGGAACGTAAGTTAATTGATTGTATATTAATCTTTTATGTAGCTATTTGTAGTAGTAATGAATAATAACAAACAAACCGTAAAGAATTTAGTGTTTAATACAATATCGTTTTTAATCAATTTCATAATATCTTTTTTCTTTACGCCATATTTGATTAGAGTCGTTGGTAAAGAGGCCTACAGCTTCTTTCCTTTGGTTAATAATATTATTGGATATAGCTCTATTCTAACGACGGCTGTTGGTTCAATGGCAGGTCGTTTCATTATAATGAAGATTTATAGTAATGACATTGATAGTGCTAATAAATATTTCAATTCGGTATGGGTCGCTAATATTGCATTGTCTGTATTCTTCACACTTCTATGTGTGGTAGGTGTATTTTATATAGACAAGATACTTACAGTTCCAATTTATCTGTTATATGATGTTCAATGGTTGTTCTTCTTAGGGACAATGTCTATGATATTGAGCTTAATTACAGGTACTTTTGGATTAAGTACATTTGTTAAGAACAGGCTTGATAAGCAAGCTCTTATAAATGTAATAACTAATATAGTTAGAGTAGCTGCAATTTTTGTATTATTTTGGATATTTAAACCTTCTATTATATTTATGAGTCTTTCTGCTCTATTTGCTGCTTTGATTGGCTTATATTATAACTTAAGGTTAAAAAAGAAGCTTTTACCAGAAATAGAAATCAAACCGATAAAGTATTTTAATTGGAGATTTTTAAAGGAAACTATTTCTTCTGGTGCTTGGAATTCTTTAAATCAGTTGAGTAATGTTCTTTTGAGTCAGGTAGATTTGCTTATTACTAATATTTTTATTGGTGCAGCAGCTACAGGTGACTATTCGATAGCAAAGACTGCTCCAATGTTAATTCTAAATTTACTGGCAATGTTGTCATCTTCATTTATGCCGCAGTTTAATATACTATATGCTCAAAATCAAATATCTAGGCTGATAAAAGAGATTTCTAGATCAATAGGATTGGTATCTTTAATAATAGGAATACCTATGGGATTCTTATTAGTTTATAGCGGGACATTCTTTGATTTATGGGTGCCTGGTCAGGATTCTGATAAACTATATTGGTTGAGTTTCTTAACTGTTGCTCCATTAATTATTGGTGCAAGTATAAATCCAATATATGGTGTTTTTGCTGTAACTAATAAATTGAAAATACCATCGATAGCAGTCCTTATTGGTAGTACTCTTCAAACAATAGTTATCTTGATAGTTATAAAGACAACTAATTTAGGAATATGGTCTATACCGATAGTTTCTGGCATCCAGGCAATACTTAGAAATACGTTTTTTACAACAATTTATGGTGGTATATGTTTGGGAGAAAAATGGTCAACATTTTTCCCTGCTCTATTAAGAGGTATTATAGGAATGCTTGTTGTTGTGGCAATATGTCTTGGGATAAAGTCTGTTGTAGTAGTAAATAATTGGTTCTCATTCTTTGTTGTATTGTCAAGTGTTGGTATAATATCTTGCATTCTAAATGTTTTTGTCATTTTTGGCAAGAATGATAGAATGATTGTATTTGAAAAAGTAAAAAGTAAAGTATTTAAATATAAATAGCAATGGAATATATAATTCTAAAAGAAGTAGTTTTAAAGGGTAACCGATGTGAGTATGTGTGTGAAATTCCTGATTCTTTAAGCAAGTATCTTGTTGATGTAAACCAGAATTTGTTTGTTGAATTGCCTGCTCAATATGAGGCTAATTCTGTTCCTGAAGGTATATTGACTATACCTTTTGTTGGTAGTTTTTTGTGTGTGTCGATGATGTTTAATGTTGGTATAAAAGTACCGGTGTTAGATCAGACTTTTTTTGAAAGTTTATCATCTATAAAAGAAGCTTACAAGAAGATGTATCCTTATGCTGATTTTTGTTTCGATGTACTTCCTGACAAAATGGTTGATTGTACTTATGATGTGCAACAGACTCCTTCAATATTCTTTACGGGAGGCTTAGATGCAACAAGTGCGCTCATAGATCGCATTGCAGAAAAGCCTTTATTGATCAATATTTGGGGTGGTGATCTATTATTGAATGATGTTGATGCCCATAAAGAATTATCTCATTATTTTGATCATCTTACTAAGCAAATTGGAAATCATTATGTCTTTGTGAAATCAAATTGTCGTAGATATTTTAACGAACTTGAACTTGAAAAACGACTAGCTCAGATTATTAAGCCAGAGCATAATCATGGCTGGTGGGCTAGCATTGCTCATATCTTGTCAATGACAACAGTTATTGCGCCTATTGAGTATCTTAATCGAACAGGATTACATTATATAGGTTCTGGTTATGCAAGTAATTCTAAGGGGTTCGATGCTAATAACCTGGATATGGTAAAATCAATCCGATATGCTTCTTGTAGATTCTTTCTAGTTGATGATAATTTAGATCGTAATGACAAGGCAAAAAAGATCATAAATTATTGTTCTAAAGAGAATTTAAAAGTAGAATTAAAGGTATGCTGGTACTCTACGGCTTCACATAATTGCTCACATTGTGAGAAATGTTATAGAACGATGCTAAATATTCTTAGTCATCATGGCGATCCTAATGACTATGGTTTTGTTATTGATTCAAAGGGGTATAAACGTATGCACAGGTTTGCTAAATATCATGAGGTAAACAAAGCATTTTGGGAAGAAAATAAGAAAGAATTCGAAGCTGATGCTGATTACTGGAGAAAGAACAAGGACATGTCGTGGATTCTTGATATTGAGTTTAATAATCCAAAAAGATTGGCGATTTATAAAGTATATAGTAAGGCTAGAATTTTCTTAGGCAGTATTAAAAGAAGAATAATAGGTGGGTAATTATGAAAATTGGAAATGTAGTAAAATATCTTTTTCATCCAAAAATGCTAATTTGGAGATTAAGATATATAAGAAAAAGTGCTCTTGAAATAGCAGCTCTTAAAACGATGAAATATGATTGTAACCGATTTTTGAAGTTTGCAGGTGTATTTCATCCTGATACAAAGAGTAATCTAGAGGCAAGAATTATACATACTTATCATGGTATAGAAAAGGGGTTGACTATGCCAAAGAGACGTTATAATTTCGGTCATGATAATATTCTTTCTTTGGTAAAACTCATAGAAGAATTTATTGCGACATATGGAACTCCTCAGGGGCAAGTTGAACATGGAATAGGCATTTTGAAAGCATATTTGGATATGCATAAAAATTTTGATGGAAAGTCCGATGAAGAGTTTTGGAAATCAATTCATATGCTAACAGATAGATTTCCTGATATTAAAACCGCAGTACAACCTCATAAAACATACTCTGAGTTTTATAAGGATGTAGACAGTAACTTTGAAAAATTTGCTAAGTCAAGACATACTTTGAGACATTATGGAGGCAGTGTTAGTGAGGATGAAATAAAACAAGCCGTTACGCTGGCTATGACAGCACCTTCGGCATGTAATCGTCAGCCGGTACGAGTACATTGTGTATGTGAAAAGACACTTAAAGATAAAGTTCTTGAACTTCAAAGTGGTAATAGAGGCTTTGGAAAAGATGCTGATAAGGTACTGATTGTTACTGGTGATCTTTCTTCTGTGTGCTGGGTCGATGAAAGATATGATGTTTACACAAACTGTGGTATATTTATTATGAATCTTTGCTATTCGCTATTTTACTATAAGATAGCACATTGTGTTCTTAATTGGTCTATATGTGTAGATTCTGAAAAAGATGCGTTACTCCACAAGATAGTCGGTATTCCTGACAATGAAGTAGTTGCGGCATTGATTTCTTGTGGAAAAACTCCACAAGAATTTGATATAGCAGAATCACCTCGTAAAAATGTAGACGAAGTTTTAAGTTACCATCGATAATTTTATATAGTAAAGAGAATGAAAATAGGTATATTGACATATCACTCAGAGATCAATTATGGTTGTACCCTTCAGGCTTATGCAATGCAAGAAGCCTATAAGGAACTTGGTCATGATCCCATAATTATTAATAGGTTTATTACTCCTGATAATGGTCTTCTTTTAGGACCATTCGCAAGAAAAGGTTTGTTGGGAATTATTAAAAATATAGTTCTTAGTATATTGGGTGTAGGTACATATTCTATGTGTCTAAGAGTAATCAAGACTTTAAAATTTCACCATAAGTATTTGCATAAAACATCTTATTCCTTTTATGATTGGAAGGATGCACCAAAACATCTGGGAGTTGATTTGATATCAGTAGGCAGCGATCAAATATGGAATGCTAATTTATATTCTCCGGTACCCTATTTGTTGAAAGATGTTGATCCGGCTATTCCTGGCATTTCTTATGCAGCTAGTATTGGTATGCCTAAACTTGCGGATAAATATTTGCAGGACTATATTGATGGCTTTGCTAGATTCAAAGCAATAAGTGTTAGAGAAAAACAGGGTGTTGAACTGATAAAAAGCTTGGGATATAATGTTACCCAGGTTGTAGATCCTACCTTATTAGTAGATCCCACAATATGGGAAAAGTTTAAATCACAAAAGCATTATAAACGAAAGCGATTATTATGTTATACGTTGGCGGAAAATCTTTTAGACTTGCTGCCAGTTCTGGAAGAGTTTGGTAAAAAAAATGATTGTGATGTCATTCTTTTTCCGGATCGTTTTGAAAGATGGGCTGGTTTGAATCTAAAGGGACTTAAACAGATGCTCCTTTTAAAGAAACGTCTAAGTCAGTCATCTGTAAAAGTCTATATATCTGCTGCGATAGAAGATTTTATGCGTGAAATTTCTGCTGCAACATGGATAGTGACAAATTCATACCATGCAATGATGTTCTCTATCATTTATAGAAAGAATGTTAGAATTATAGTGCCAACAGATCCTGTTAGAAAAGGGATGCATGCAAGAATGCAGGAGTTTGAGGGGAGTATAATAGAAGGTCCTTTGATGCAAGATAATATTGAAAGTGCTTTGGCTTCATTTGAAAATAATGAAGAAGTTACTTATAATGAAGGTATGTTAAAGCAAAAAGTTCAATTTTCGCGAAATTGGCTAATAAATCAATTGAATACAATTTCTGATGGTACAAATTGATAAAAAGACGAGCTATAAAATATCTTATTTAGGATGGATTTGCGCTTGTTTAGTTGTAATGATACATGTACCAATTCCTGCTGAGAGATTTTCATCTGGCTGGTTTTTGAGTGAAATACTTTCTTATGGTGTGTGTTTGATAGCTGTACCTTTTTTCTTTATAGTTAGTGGTTTCTTTTTGGGGAGGCATATAGGTGAGAAGGGATGGTGGCTTAAAGAAATTAAGAAAAGAATAACTAGCTTACTTATACCATTTTTTATATTTAACTTTTTATATTGGCTGATATTCGATCACAATATTGAAGGTTTGTCATTAATTGGATTACTCAAGATTATTATTGGTACTCCTTTTGGATACCCCACTCTTGGTCCTTTATGGTATGTCAGATCATTATTTTTGTATGTTGTTTTAAGTATCATATTGAGTAGACTGAGTTGTGGGGGGGGCAATAATAGGATTGTGGATAATAAGTCTTGTTTTTCTTCTTTTTGAACCTTCTTTGGGAGATAACAAAGTTTATCTCTTTTTAAAATACACAGTATCTTTGCAAAATATGTTTTACTTTGTTTTAGGCATTTATCTATCAAATCATGGGATACCGCAGATTAGCAAAAAACAGACTTGGGGGGCAATAATGTTTGCAGTTTTGATTTTGCTCGCAAAATTGTTTGTAGAGTCTTTTGGTGGAAAAAGTTCAAATGCGTGGAGGGTAGTGTTTTGTCCATTATTACTTATTGCATTTTATAATATTTTTCCTCTAGTTAATGTAACTCCTAAAATATTAAAGTTAGCTTTTCCTGTTTTTTTACTGCATTATTTTATGCTAATACCATTAAGCCATATTCCAATAAGTACTAGTACGGTATATGGGTTTGCGCTTAATTATCTCATTATGCTAGGAGGTGCAATAGGATTGAATATCTGTGTTAAAGTATTTTGTCCAGCTAAAGTATATAAGATTTTGTTTGGAAATAGATGTTAAAATTTTAATGGTAGTTTTATGGTTAAAATATCAATTCTTATTCCTGTATATAATGTTGAAGACTATATAATACGTTGTTTAAATTCAGTTGTGGAGCAAACATACATGGGTCCTTTGGAGTGTATACTTGTAGATGATTGTGGTTCCGATAACAGTATTCCTCTAGTAAAGAAGTTCCTTGAAAGCTATAGTGGTAATGTGATGTTTAGAATATTGCATCACGACCGTAATCGAGGGTTGGCAGCTGCTCGAAACACAGCCGTAGAAAATGCGAAAGGTGATTTTGTGTTTCATCTTGATTCTGACGATTGGCTTGAACCTACAGCAATAGAGCATCTGTTTAATCTCTATTATCAAACAGGCGCAGATATAGTATCTGGTAACGCACTTAGACATATGGATTTGGGGGAATTCTTATTAAAAGAGCCTCGTTATAAATCTTCTATGGAAATGGTTCATAATACAATAGAAATGACTTTAGATCATGTTGTTTGGCGTCGACTAATTAAACGTTCTTTATATATAGATAATCATATATCTGCAGTTGAAGGTATAGATGTTGGAGAAGATCATCATACATTGCCCCGACTAGCGTATTATGCAACTAAAGTAGCAACTTTAGATGAAGTCGTTTATCATTATAATTGCATGAATCCTAATTCATATATGTCAATTAAAACAGATAAGGTAAACTTAAAGCGTTTTAAATCAGATTTAGCTTCTATTGAAATTCTTCAAAATTTCTTCAAAAATAAAGATGCTTATTGTGAAAGTCGATTAAAAAAAATCAAGACAACTTTTGGATTAATAATGTTAGAGCAAGCATGCCATCTGAATGATGTTCATGCATACAGAGTAATATCCAAAGATATAGGAATACTCTTACCGTATTCTTTATCTGTTGTTATAACAAAAACAATTGATATTATAAGAAAGTTGAAACGGATTGTTCTATTTTTCATTAAATAAAGAATTTTATGAAATATGATTATTTGATAGTTGGCTCAGGTCTTTTTGGAGCAACATTTGCTCATCTTGCCCATAAACAGGGTAAGAGGTGTTTAGTTATTGATAAGCGTTCAAATTTAGGTGGCAACATCTATTGTGAGAATATCGAAGGTATCAACGTGCATAAGTATGGCGCTCACATCTTCCATACCTCCAATAAGAAGGTGTGGGACTTTGTGAACTCTATCGTCGAGTTTAATCGTTATACCAATTCACCTGTAGCTAACTACAAAGGCAAATTTTACAATTTGCCTTTCAATATGAATACCTTCTATCAGATGTGGGGTGTAACTACACCAGAGGAAGCGCAGGCTAAGATTGATGAGCAGAAAGCAGAAGCTGTAGCTCGCATGAAAGCAGATGGCGTCACAGAACCACGTAACCTGGAGGAACAGGCTCAGGTATTGATAGGAAAAGACATTTACGAAAAGCTTATCAAGGGTTATACAGAGAAGCAGTGGGGAAGAAAATGTACAGAACTTCCTGCTTTTATTATCAAACGCTTGCCTGTTCGCCTTATCTTTGATAACAATTACTTCAATGATAAGTACCAGGGTATTCCTGTGGGTGGATATAATAAGTTGATTGATGGTTTGCTTGAAGGAGTAGAGACAAAGACAAATGTAGATTTCTTCGAGAATCGCTCCTATTGGGAAGGTATTGCCGACAAGATAGTATTTACTGGCAAGATAGATGAATTCTATAATTATCAGTTTGGAAAGCTTAACTATCGTACTGTTCGCTTCGAGACAGAGATTATTGACAAATCAAATTATCAGGGAAATGCTGTCGTAAATTATACCGAGCGCGAGGTACCTTACACCCGTGTTATTGAGCACAAGCATTTCGAGATGTTTGGTCAAGAGGTATACGATTGCCCTAAGACTGTTATCTCAAAAGAGTATTCTACAGAATGGAAAGATGGTATGGAACCATACTATCCTGTGAATGACAAGCAGAATTCTGAATTATATGCCAAATACAAGGAATTAGTTGATAAGGAAGAGAATGTTATCTTTGGTGGCAGGTTAGCGGAATATAAGTATTATGATATGGCACCAACAGTAGAGAAAGCAATGAGTTGGTTGTTATAGTATATAAATTAATTTACGATAATAAAATGAAACACAAGTTTTATATTTTAGATATTACAAATCATTTTTTCATCTCAAAACAGAGATACAATGCTGCAGGAAAACCGCGTACAGATAGTTTGAAAATAGCAGAAAGTTGTGGCGGAATATTAAAGCAAATTGATGCGGTTTCAATAAAGCTTTCTAATAATAGGTTTTTTAAAAAAATTGAAAGTTGGTGGAATCTCGCTTACTCTTTGTTGCAGTTTTTCTTGAAATATAGAAATGTAAAGAACTCCGTTGTTTTTATTCAATATCCTTTTATTAACATGAGAGATTCTTTGATTTTTTTTATTTTGAAAAAACTTAAAAAACAAGGCAATAAGTTTATCACATTGGTTCATGATCTGGAATTTTTTAGAAATGATATAAATGAAGGATTGGATAGATTTATTTTGGAATATTCAGATGTGTCTATTGTCCATTCCCCTAATATGTTAAACATAATCGATAAGAGATTCAAAGTCAATGATAGTATATGCTTAGAATTTTTTGATTATGTATCGAATTTAGATTTACCAGCAAATAAAAATCTAAAAAATATTCAATTGATTTATGCTGGTAATTTAATGAAGAGTGAATTTTTGAAAGAAATAAATAAGGTATCTTTTAATAATCACTTTAAATTAAACCTTTATGGTACATATTGTGACTATATAAAAGAAAATGATTTTGTTAAATATAAAGGAAGATTTGATGCAGAACAATTTTCTGATATAGAGGGTAATTGGGGATTAGTATGGGACGGAACTTCTGTAGATACGTGCGAAGGTAAACTTGGTAATTACCTGAGATATAATTCTCCTTTTAAAATGTCATTGTATTTAGCTGCCAAAAAGCCTGTTGTTGTTTGGCGTGAAAGTGCGATGGCTGAATATGTGGAAAAATATAATATTGGAATTTGTGTGAATTCATTAAATGAAATAAGAACACAGATAGAAAAGCTGTCTGATAAAGAATTGGCACAAATTCAACAGAATGTAAATATGATATCTAAAGAAGTTAGAAGTGGCAATAAATTAAAACTCGCTATTTGCTTATCTCTAAAAAAAATTATTTCCAATAAAAATTGGACGAGTTTTTAAATTTATCAAATAGTCCATTAAAAAGGAGGATAATCGAGTTTTTTGATATTGGCGAAAATAGTATCCAATTATTTTTGGTTGCAAAGTTACAAAATCATGTCAGTTTTATAGCCTAATACAGCAAAAAGGAACATAATTCAACTGTTTTTCAAAGAACAAATTGCTCTTTTTAGTTGGGCATTAGTGAAATCTGATATACAAGGAAATGGAGCGTGTATATTATTATAGTGATTATGATATGTCTATCCCGATGCACATTGAACGAATGGCAGATGTTGTGAGAAGCTACGAGGAAGGCAAACGGCCTGATGGCATCAATGACTACTTGGAGATGTTTCATATAGTGCAGTTCATAGAGCATGAGAAATATCCTGCTGATTGGGAAGAAAGTCGTATTGCTGGTGTCAAGCAATATAAAGGTAAAGTTGCTGCTTATTTCTCCCAGTTGAAACCTAAAGAGTTTCCTGCTCTTTATGCAGAAGCAGAAAGAGGCTATCAATCTACTATCTGGCAAATCATAGACACTTTCAAGATTAAAGGGCTAATTACAGAGCCTGTGCTGCGTGAAATCTTGGCAGAACATCCTTGGAAGTTGAAAGATTTGCTGAAGTATTCTTGGATAGTGGAGAAGAATAATGCACTATTGGCTGGGCTGCTTAAGGAAAACGAGCATACGGCGGAATGGTTGCTTGAGGAATATGTCGAGGATGATAGGTTAGACAATCGGAAGAAGTTGTACTTCCCGAAGTTTTTGACTGGTCAAGACAAGGATGCCATCATCCGCAATTATGTCAATTCCGACAAGGCCAATCTCAATTATGTGCGCTTGGTTCTTGCTGCAAAGCGAAGCGCTGATTTCCCTCTCCATCCTTTGACCATCAAGGCTGCAAGGAAAAAGGAAAAGGCTCTGAATGAAGCCATCTTTGCGATGGGAGCTGTACATGTAGCAAGTTACGGCGTAGCTCTTACTGTAGAACAGAATGCTCCTGTAAGGGAACGTAAGGTTGATGAAGAGGGCCGGACGATGTTCGTCTATAACAAAAAGTTCATAGATGATTGCAAGGATGCCACGGTCATCTATTATTGCGGTCAAGTGTTTGAGTTTACCGAACCATACGGTTTCATAACTCTTATATCCAAGGATGCGGAAACGGATGCTTTTGAGAAGGTGACAGGTCTTCATGCTCGGAATGCCTATGATTTGGATATGGCATTTCGGATGCGGGAAAACATGTCGTATTTACAGATGCAAGCGTTGGAATGTGCTTTGCTTGATACTGATAGAAATATAGAAGGTGTTATCAAGGCATTCTATGAGGATTTTCTGAAGACTGAATATGGTTATAAAGGCTTGTCACTGACTTTGCCCAAGCATGACGATTCGCTGATTTTGAAGATAAGGAGTCTGGCGATAGAGATGGATGCCGTAGCTCACCAATATGACTGTTATGTAAATTATGGTTCCATAGATAAGGACATCGTGGAGTTGACACCTCCTCAAAAACTGACGGAAACTAAGAGTCTCCTGTCGCATCGCTATTGCATATTGAATAGGGACAATACCGACGTTTGGTATTTGATTTATCTTTTCTTTGGTAGCCAGAGTATGCTTTTCTTTGTAGAGCCTTGCAAAGATGCTCATTTCAGAAATTATTATGAATTTCTGGAGAACGGAATAGAGGTGAAATATGAGGATTACGAGAATTATCAGAGACCGGATATCGACAGATTGTTGGAAAAGGGCTATCTCGTAAAAGATGAGAAGGGTATTTTGCGATGTGTGAAGATGCGTGAAGTTAGGCTCCTGAAGCATTTGTATGAATATGGTGCATGTTCTTACTGGGGGTATCCTAAGGAAGAGCGCATGATACTTGATGATATGGTTTCGAAAGGTTGGATTAGCTTAGACAATCATTTGCTAAGTCCAGCCGAGCGAGATTACTTTAGTTATTATTTGAACAACGAGAAGTTTACGAATGGTCCTGCCATCCGCAATAATTATGCGCATGGTACGACTCCTTCTTATTTGGAAGAGAAGCATAAGAAAAACTACTTCCAGCTTCTCGTGTTGTTCGTATTGTTATTGTTAAAAATCTCCGAAGACCTCGATATGAAGAGGTATTTGGGTAAATATGGGTTAGAATAGATTAATTATGCAGATTATATCGTTAATACAAGGGCTATGGGTAGCATTGATTATCCTTATGTTCTTTGCAAAGTTGAGGATTGGTATATGCTTGTATGTGGCTTACATGATACTTGTGCCATATATGAATATTAATTTAGGCATCAACTTGCAATGGAATCTGGTAAATGTTTTGTTGTTAGTCGCTTTTTTCTTGTCATATGAATATGGTAGGGAAGAAAGAATACCTTTAAGTTTTAAACCATTTGTCCCATTCTTATTCTTGTTTATAGCGCAGTTATTAGAGATGCCTTTTCAAAATGAAGTTCCTTTGGATTATGAATTTAATTTTTTCAGACAGCAGATAATGCAATATTTCATTTTACCTTTTGTAATTTGGAATTATTCTTTTATAGATGGCAAGTTGCATGAGCAGTTGAAAAATACAGTTATAATATGTATATGCATTGCTTCTGGTTATGGATTGTATCTAACAACGACAAATGGAGTTAATCCATACCAAATTGCTGTTATGGCTGCTAATGGGGAAGTTTGGAATGCAGATTATGCAGCAGTCGGAGGAGGTCGATTGTTTGGACGAATTTCCTCAGTATTCGGTCATCCAATGACATATGGTCTTTTTTTAGGTATGGCATTTATATATATATATGCCATAAAAGCTTCCCTAAATAAATACAAGATGATAGTAATTTTGTTAGCCATAGTTACTTCCATTTTTCTTTGTGGAATACGTAGCCCTATTGGAGCTTTTTTTGTTACAATTTTAGTCTTCTTATTATTGAGCCATCGAATTAAATTGATGTGTCAAGTCGGAATCGTTGGAGGAATCGCATACCTGATAATTAATTCTATACCCGAACTCAGCAATTATGTCGGTTCCATTTTCTCAGATGATAAATCCAATGTCAGTGGTTCCTCTTTTGAAATGCGTTTAAATCAAATGGAAGGATGTTTCTGGGAGATACGAAATCATTTGGTTTTTGGTAAAGGTTTTGGTTGGACGAACTATTACATGGATACATATGGCGATCATCCTATCATGTTGGCTTTTGAAAGTTTAATATATGTTGTATTATGCAATAGTGGTATAGTTGGGGTTGTGATATGGATAATATTTTTGCTAAAACTGTTTAGGAATACCTCACGGATAGTATTAAACCAAGATATTGTTATATGTGCATTAACTCTAACAACTTATTATATAACATATTCGGTCATTACAGGAGAGTATGGATATATGAAATACTTTATGCTATTTTACACTTTGATGTTATTGGAAGGTACACAAAAGACAAATAATATAAATAGAAAAAATAATTTATGAAAGTACTTTGGTTTGAAATAACAACGCCTTCACGTTACCAAAAAACAGGGTTGGTGACTGCTGGTTGGCAAGATGCGTTGGAAAATATTGTATCACAATGCAAGGAAATACAATTGTATGTGGCTTTTGAAAGTTCTCAATATAAAGAAGTGAAAGTTATAGACGGAATTACCTATATTCCGATGTTTACTCATTATTCTTTTTGGGAGAAGAAAAAAGGTCAACTGACATGGAAAGTCAATGAGCATAAGGTTATAGAACTAGGAAGGAAAGTAATAGAAGAGTATTCTCCGGATTTGATCCATGTATTTGGAAACGAGTGGCCTTATGGACTATTAGCGCAATATACCAATATTCCTTTGGTTATTCATATACAGGGAAGTATTATCCCATATAACAATGCTCTTTATCCTCCTCGTTACAATGGCTATACAATGTTAAGGGCAGCTAGGCTAAATTTGCGCAAAGATTGGCATCGTTTGAATGATTATTGTCGTGACAAGTCTCGTTTAGAGATGGAGCGAAGAATTTGGAATGTTGTTAATCATTATATGGGTCGTACTTCTTGGGATAAGGCTTTAGTAAACACATTAACTAAAAATGCTACATATCACCATGTAGATGAGGCGCTAAGACCAGAATTTCTGAATTCGGAAAAACATTGGACTTTGCCTTCTAGTAAAAAGATCAAACTTTTATCTGTTGGTTGCTCTTCTTTTTGGAAAGGTATTGATGTTATGTTGAAGACTGCCCATGTGTTGAAGGAGGCAGGTGTTGACTTTGAATGGAATGTTGCAGGTGGAATGAACGAAGAGTTAAAACAGATTGTAGAGAATAAGGAGAAACTTATATTTTCTAAAAATAATATCCAAATATTAGGTTTCCGCTCTCCAACTCAATTGATAGATGAAATGTGTAATTCTACAATTTATGTTCATACAGCATATATTGAGAATAGCCCAAATTCTATCTGTGAAGCACAGATGATAGGTATGCCTATTATATCAACGATGGTGGGCGGAATTTCTACTTTAGTTCGCAATGGAGTTGATGGAGAACTGCTCCCAGCAAATGACCCTTGGCAGATAGCAAATTCGATTATGGAATTGGCTAAGGATAAAAAACGTATGTTGGAATATTCAAAGAATTCTCTGCAACATGCAAAAGAACGACATGCTCCGGAACATATTCTTCAGCAGTTGCTTGCTTGTTATAATGACTTAATAAAATAATGAAAACGCTTTTTAAAAAGTTCTTACGCCAGTTGCCTGGAATGAGCCAATTCGATATTGTAAGTATTTTGCGAAATAAATACTATGCATTGAAGTCAGAAAGGGTAGCAGCTAAAATGGCAAAAGCTGGAAGTGATATTTATTTTCAAAAAGTTGGCTTACTTCATAATCCAACTAACATCTTTTTAGGTTCTAATATAAATTTTGGACCTGAAATTTGGCTATCAACATGGAATATGGGGGGGCAAATGCCAAAATTGGAAATAGAAGATAATTGTTGTTTTGGCGCATACAATAATATTACTTGCGCCAATAGAATCACGATTGGTTCAGGATGTTTAACAGGTAAATGGGTTACGATAACAGACAATTCTCATGGAAATACGGATTATCATTCTCTCCAACTACCGCCAAAATCAAGAGATATAACATCCAAAGGACCAATTGTAATCGGTAAGAATGTTTGGATTGGTGACAAGGTAACAATACTTCCTAACGTGGAAATTGGCGATGGTGCTGTTATTGCAGCCAATGCGGTAGTTACCAAAGATGTACCAGCATATAGTGTAGTAGGCGGAAACCCAGCAAGAATATTAAAACAAAATAATAGATAATAATATGAAACGACCAGAGATTATAGCATTGTACTTGCCTCAGTTTCATCCCATACCAGAGAATGATAAGTGGTGGGGCAAGGGATTTACAGAGTGGACAAACGTAAAAAAGTCAAAACCTCTGTTCAAGGGGCATGACCAGCCACGCATACCAACAGAATTAGGTTATTATGACTTACGTGATCCTGAAATACGTCAGAAACAAGCAAACTTGGCAAAGCTTGCAGGTGTTACTTCTTTTTGCTATTGGCATTACTGGTTTGGTAATGGAAAGCGACTAATGGCCGATATTTACGATGAGGTGTTGGCTTCGGGAAAACCAGATTTTGGCTTTTGCCTAGGATGGGCAAACCATTCTTGGTATTCAAAAACGTGGAACAAGGATGGTACGACAAGCAACAATCTGCTTATCGGACAGGAGTATCCTGGCATAGAAGATGAGAAAATGCACTTTGAGTTACTGCTCCGCAGTTTTAAGGATCCTCGTTATACCAAGATTAATGGTAAGCCATTCTTCTTGATTTACGACCCAGTGTCTGTGCCTAAGGAGTATCTTGATAATTTCAGAAAATGGACAAAGGAAGCAGGATTCCCGGATTTGTATTTAGTTGGTGAAATAACCAAGAGTAATTATATCAAACCTATGTTGAGAGAGAAAGGATTTGATGCCGTGGTTTACCAGGGACTCAACTATACTCGCCATGACACATTGCTTGGAAAAATGGGTAAGATAGGTCATTACATCGATTATAAGTTGAAGCCAATCAAGAGCTTCTTTACTAAAAAGCCTGCTTTCTTGTATGATTATCGCTTGTATTACAAGGAGTTTGTTACAAAACGTGATTACGAAAATGACGTAATTCCACAGTTGTTTACGCAATGGGACCATTCTCCACGTAGTGGGGCAAATGGTGTCATCTATTGGCATACTGAGCCTGAGTATTTCAAAAAACATTGCATGATGGCATTTGATGCTATCAAAAATAAGCCAGCAGATGGTCAAGTATTGATTCTTAAATCATGGAATGAATGGGGAGAAGGCAACTATATGGAACCAGACAAGACGCATGGACGCGGATTTATTAACGCTCTTCATGATGCCATTGACGAATATTACGGTAAAGAGTAAGAGACGATGAATATACTGTTTGTTACCGTATTCCAAATTTCTGAACAGAAAGGTGGAACCGAACGCACCACGGCACGCATCAGCAATGAGATGCGCCGTCGTGGGCATAAGTGCTATAACTTGTATGCAAAGCCTATTGGGGATATGTTTGAGATGACTGAGTTTGATGGTATTTACACCAATTATTCTCTAGAATCTGTGAGAGATATTATCGACAGCCAACAAATAGACAAAATCATTCTTGAAGGGGCTTTTATAATGGTTAAGAACGTGTATGATGGCAGGGCAAAAGCATCTCGAAAACCAAGCATGTTATTTGTTCACCATTTTGCTCCAGGTTATGAGCCGTATTTTAACGCATTTTATTCTATATGGAATCAATTCAGATATGCTCAGTCGTTAAGCAACCGGGTTAAGGCTTTGGTTAAAGTGTTGATATATCCTGTATTCAAGCCTTATATGGATGCTTCTTTCCATAAGTTGTATAAGGTGGCTTATTCTTTGTGTGACAAGATAGTGCTTTTGTCTCCGGAGTATGCTGATGACTATTGTAAGTTTGGCAACATCAATGACAAGAGAAAATTTGCTTCCATCCCAAATGCTGTATCTTTTGATGAGTTTATTCCTTTGGAGGATTTGAGCAAGAAGGAGAAAACTGTTTTGATAGTTACTCGTTTGGACGAAGTGCAGAAACGTATCTCCTTGGCCATTAAGATATGGAAACGTATAGAAGATGATGCTGAATTAAATGATTGGACTTTCAAGATAGTGGGATTTGGTGAGTCGGAGCATGAATATCGTAAGATGGTATCTACGTTGGGTCTGAAACGCATTTCCTTTGAGGGTCGTCAGAATCCTGTTGGATATTATAAGAAGAGTTCCCTGTTTATGATGACCTCTCTTTTTGAGGGTTGGCCTATGACCCTGAATGAATCGTTGCAGTTTGGTTGTGTGCCATTTGTTTATGACACATGCGCCTCGTTCCATGAGATAATCAATGACGGTGAAAACGGTTATCTCGTGACAGACAAGAATGAGGAAGAGTTTTATCATAAGATGCATGCTTTGATGCTTGATGCCAACAAACGTATGGTTATGCAGAAGGCTGCTATAGAATCTAGCAAGCGATTCACGTTGGATAAGATTGTGAGTCGCTGGGAAAAACTATTAAATGAATAAATTGATATGATACCAAAAAAGATACATTATTGCTGGTTGAGTGATGACCCGATGCCAGAGAAATTATTGAAGTGCGTGGAGAGTTGGAAGAAGTATCTTCCTGATTACGAACTTGTAAAATGGGACTTGAAGAAGTTCCCACTTTCAAAGAATCCTTGGGTAAGGGAAGCCTTTGAAAATAAAAAGTATGCTTTTGCTGCTGACTACATTCGTCTTTATGCTTTGGCAACAGAGGGTGGAATATATCTTGATAGTGATGTTGAGGTATTGAAGCCCTTTGATGATTTACTGAAATATCCTTATTTTATATGTAAGGAAAATAGTCCACAAGGAATAGAGGCTGCTATCATTGGTGCAGAAAAGAATACTCCTTGGGTGATGGAATGCCTTAACTATTATCAAGGCAAGCATTTTATCGATAAGAATGGCAAGGCGCAGACAGCAGTATTGCCATCTATCCTAAAGAAATGTATTCTGAGTAAATTTGAAATGAAGTTTATCGCTAGTCCGTCGCAATTTGTGGATAACAATAATGTTGTTTGTGTGTTGCCGATGGATTATTTCAGCCCCAAAAATTATGTGACAAAAAAAATAACGATTACTGCTAACACTTATTCAATCCATCATTTTGCAGGAACATGGCAACCTTTGTGGAAACGATTGGCACTGAAAATCTGGGTACCTTTCTCTGTGAAATATCCAGGGTTGGCTAAGGTTATTAAAGAAAAAATATAGAGGTATGGAACGTTTGGTATATATAGATATTTTGAAAGGTATAGCCATCATATTAGTTGTTATGGGACATATGTTTGTGCCATATACAGACTATTTGGATTCAACAGTAAATCAGATGATTTATTCTGTTCATATGCCTTTGTTTATCTTTTTGAGTGGATTTGTCTTTCATCTTTCTCAAGGAAAACATAGCGTTAGAATAACAATAATGAAGAGAATTTTGTCACTATTGCTGCCGTTCTTCTGTTTCTCTGCGGTATATTGCTTTGCAAATGACATCTCATATTCTGATATGTTGTTGAAGAATGAAATGCATAACGGATATTGGTTTACCTTGGTTTTGTTTGAGATTATCCTTATTTCTATCGTGATAGAAATGTTGACAAAACGAATTCGGGGGGGGCAAAATGGCAAGGTTGCCGTTGACCTCATATTGAATGTAGTTTTAATACTTATTTTACTCATTATTGCTAAAATAGAATTAATACCAGAGCCGTATAAGACATTGTTTTCGACGGATAAAGTAGCCAAGTTCTATATGTTTTTCCAAATGGGCAAGTTTGTAAACACATATTCGATGTTTGGTTCATTGTTCAAGAAACAGTGGGTATATACATTTTGTATGGTTGCCTATTTTTTCTTGTTTACTAAGTTTGGCTATGATTTGCAAGGTGTTAATGCGATGTCGTTTATATTGCCTGTTTGTGGTATCATAGTTTTGACAAATATGGTGGAAAAGAATCAAATGCAGCTAAATTCACATGGTATATTGGCGAGTATAGGCAAGAATTCTTTGGAGATATACTTGGTGCATTTCTTGGTTTTGTCCTTGATACCGAAGGAAATAGTAGACAGTTGTGGTAGTGTTTACCTTCAATTGTTCGTGTTGCTTTTGTTGTCTGTGGTGTGTATCATGGTCTCATTAGCAATGGCAAAGTTTATACATGGTTCTAATATCTTAGACTTTCTACTATTTGGCAAGGGACCTTATCTAAAGAATATTATATCAAAGATGAAATGAAACGAATATCATCGCTTTTATGCTTTTTGCTTGTTTGTATTTTTGCTTGCGCGGATAACAAAGTGCCAGTTTTTGTTACTCCAGAGGACTTCGGGTGTGTGAGTAATGACAAACATCAGGCTGAGAAAAATAGTACTGGCTTACAAAAAGCTATAGACTATTGTATAGTCAATGGCAGCAAACTAACTTCTGTTGCAAGTCATAGCTATTATATCAAGCAAGGGCTTAAAATCTCAGGTTTTATCAGTATAGATTTGGGCGGTGCAACGATTATAGCCACAGATTCTGTACAGATGTTAACAGTCCATTGGGACAAAACAGAGTATTGGACAGGTGTTATTCGTAATTTTCGCTTAAACCTTAATGATATAGCCAAAATCGGGATTAATTGCGACAAAGTAATCAAACTTCATCTTACAGATGGGGAAATTTCTGGGATAGGTACAAATGCAATAGGGTTGAATGTAAAGGAAGGCTATGAGTTATTGACCGATAACTTGCATTTTCATGGTAATCAGAAATATTCCACAGGCATCAGAACTTTGACAAGTGATTGCCATTTTTCCGATTGCATTATGATTGATTGCTATACAGCAGTAGATAATCAAGGCAGCAACTTCTTCGAGCGAATTCATGCTTGGATGTTGCCTCGTTACATTCACGGAAGTATCTATTTTAGAAATAGAGGAGGAGGAGTTTTCTTGAACCAATGTTTCTGTGATACATATGACAAGGCTTTTGTCGTGGATAATGTTTGCGAGATGCATATTTCGCAATTGAAGCTAATCCATAATAAAATAATGTGGAAAGAACCATACGATAAGGTGAATCCAATAGTATTCGATTTCAAGAGTGATGAAGTGGCAAGTAAATCAAAAATATCATTGTTGGATTCGTATATTGGTGGGTTGTGGCTTGGGAATAAAGAGAGACAAGTGTTCTCAAAGAGGAAAAATCCCGGGCTTCAACAATTTTATAATTTGTTTTCAGATTAAACAAGAAATAGCTTATGAACTTTAAACTCATAGATGTCTGTTTTCAAAATGCATCTGCTTATTCGGGTACCGATGCTGACTTTTATATTGAAATGGATGATTGGAACGACTATAATTATTTTACGAATTACCATCTTCATGCTACTAAAAAGTTGACTAATACTGAAAATGTTTATCTCGGCAGTATAAGTATTTTAAAGAAAGGTCAAAAAGAGGGAGATAGTCGCCTTTTGGCAAATGCTATTAAAAAGGGTATATTGAGTAACCCTTTTGAAAAGTTGCCAGATGATTATTGTTCGATTTCCTTTTCTTTAGATTTATACAGGGGGCTTTATAAGTTTTTAGACAATCGAAGAAGGCAAAAAATCGTGAGGTCTCTAAGGATGATATTGTCTGATAGAGATAGGCTCTATGAAGAGTTTAAGGATGAACCTGGTTTTGAAAAATCCTTGTTAAGAAGTGCAAGTATGGATTCGTACATTCTGCAAAAAGGAAAGTGCCTATTACAAAGTGATGGTAAATTTCATGACTGGGAGCATGATAAACTAAAAGTAAATTTCAATTATCTGAATCAAGAAATTACTTTGAATTTTTCTGGAGTGAAAAATGCTGGGGATCGTAACTATTTACCTTCTGGAATTATAGCATTTATCGGACATAATGGTTGTGGTAAAAGTACAGCATTGTATCAATTAGCCAAAGTACTTTTTACAGCACCAAATGATAGGGGGCTTTTGAAGAATGTTTTATCTTTAGAGCCAAATAATATAGGAATAGACAAACTGATGATGTTTTCTTATAGTGCATTTGATAACTTTGTTATGCCAGGTGTTACGTTATCAGATTATCGTTTGATGTATGAAGGAATGAAGGATAATTCAGGGAGGTTTATTTTTTGTGGCTTGCGAGATGTGAGACAAGAAATCAATGAAGCTATCGAGGATCACATAAAGAAACGAGGCGAAGACAATAAAGATAATAAAATTGTAGATATCAACCAGGTACGTATCGAAAAGATAAAAACAAAAACGGTTGATGAACTATCTGGAGAGTTTGCAGTTGCGCTGCGTGCGGTATTGGAAGATTCTGATAAATGGCAAATTTTTGAGCAAATCAGAAATGACAGTAAAGTTGTATTACCTTCTTTATATGAAGCAATGGAGTGGATTGATTATTTTACAACAACAGATGAGAACAAAGAAAAGTTCCTATCATTATCAACTGGCGTGAAATTCTTCTTGCACGCATTAGTGCATTTGATAGCATATATGGAGGATAATAGTATAGTTCTCTTTGATGAGCCAGAAAATCATTTACATCCACCTTTCTTGTCTTTTATGATGAGTGAGTTTCGGAGAATTATTCACAATAAGCATTCTGTGATGTTGGTCGCAACACATTCACCTGTAATTCTCCAAGAAACACTGTCAAAAAATGTCTTCATAATGGAAAGGCGAGATGGTGAGACGATAATTCGCCATCCTGAGACCGAGATATATGGTGAGAGTTTTGGATTGATAAATTCAATGGTTTTCAGACTAAATTCAGATTTGACACATTATAATGATGTAATGGATGAGTTGTATGAACAATGGCATTGCGACGATTTAAATTCCATAGAGCAGGTCCTAACACGTTTTAAACACCGTTTTGGATGTGAAGATTTAAGCTCGCATATGACTGCTTATCTGATTAGCAAGTTTGAAAGTCGTGATAGTTTAGAGGAGGAATAGCTTATGTGGAAGTTGGAAAAGCCTTTACTGGACGAAGCGTTGGAAGACATAGAAAATATCATTGCGGAAAGTAATAGTAATTTAGATGAGCAATCTAAGGTTAAATTGCAGTATGTATTCCGGTTGTACGAACGTAATAAGGGTTCTGTCGCAGATGTGGATTTAAATCGTTTTTCAGATAAAGAGAAGAATACCTTACATAATATGTATGGTACAAAGACTTATGAAAACGAGCCTTTGTTTTACATTCGGAAACAACTTTTCGCAAAGAAAGACTTGTGTCCATTATGTGGTATCAATCCTCCAAGTCAGTTAGACCATCAAATGCCACGTTCGCAATACAAGCCTCTTTCTGTATGTAGATTAAACTTAGTGCCTCTATGTGGGGTTTGTAATAACAAAAAACGGGCAAAACCTTATGACGAGTTCATCCATCCCTATTATGCAGAGTTTCCTTCGGGCATCATATTTTTGGTTGTCAATGTGCATGTTAATACTCAAAATCATAAAATGTCTTGGTTTTATAGTCTTGATAGTACTGGATTACATGACAATGTGCTTATTCAGAAAATAAGGTCTCAAATAAGTAACATTAAATTATTTAGACGTTTACTGAGAGAGTCGCATAGGTTTATAGGTGACATGCTTTTTGATAATCACTTTGCGAATAATACTGTATTGAAAACCTTCCTTCAAAGGGAGATGAATAAGTATATACATAGATATGGTCTGAATGATTGGCGTTCAGCTATATTAAGAGCCTTGTTTCTTTGTCCTTCTTTTGGTGTTGATGAGGTTGAATGGCTAATTGGAAGAATTCCTCCAATCAACAATGGGGTGAATGTTTAAAATCATATATGTAAAAGCAATTAACAGAAAATGGAATCATTATTAGTTAATAAAATCCTATCAACGGAAAAGTATTCTGTTAACCAGATATTCGAGTCAAAAGGTAAAGTATATACTTTCCTCAATCCTGTATCTTATCTTACAGCTCTTGACAACAAGGAGTTGTTCGGACAGATGGATGGCATTTTTGCCGATGGCGGACTGTTGGTGAAAGCCATTAAGATGCTTTATGCTAAGGTGGTGACTCGTCGAAGTTTTGACATGACTTCTATGGCTCCAGAGTTGTTTGCTTACGTTGCCAAGCATGGAAAGACTATCTATATCGTGGCTTCGAAGCGGGAGCAAGTAGAGAAGGCGGTAGAGATATTCCGTGAGCGGTATCCGAAGGTGAAATTTGCGGGGTATCGTAACGGTTACTTTGCTTCGGAAAGCGAAATGGATGTTGAGGCTAAGTATATCGCCAAATTGAATCCCGACTTTCTGATTGTAGGAATGGGAGCCTTGATGCAGGAGAAGTTCCTGCTAAAGGTGAAAAATGCCGGCTATCAGGGTGTCGGATTTACCTGTGGTGGATTTATCCATCAAACTTCCAGGAATGAGATAGATTATTATCCGGCATGGGTGGATAGGACGAATCTTCGCTTTGTTTATCGAATGTGGAAGGAACCTCATACCCGTAAGCGTTATGTGATGGCAGGCTTGCTGTTTCCTGTAAGATTTATCGCAGAAAAAATCTTCGGATAGTCTTGTACAGCCAGTGAATGGGAGTGAAGACTACCGATATAGGAAATAATATAATGAATAGGAGTGTCGGTATAATATGGCCGATGGTTCTTTGTAATTTATCTTTCATGCGTGCAAAAGTACAGCTTTATGTTGAAACAACAAAAGATTTTCTTTGATTTCTTGCGATTCTGCATTGGTTCTGCCAAGGAAATACCTGGTTCTTTGAAGGAGGTGGATTGGAAGGAACTGTATGCTATTGCCAAGAAGCAGGCTTTGCTTGGTGTGCTGTTTTATGGTATCCGGCAGTTGCCAAAGAAGTTGGCACCAGAGCAGAAGATACTGATGCAATGGATGGTGATGGCGGAAATGATTCGAAAGCAGAATATCAGACTGTTTCAGGATTCCGTAAAAGTTTGCAAGAACTTCGAGAACAAGGGCTTTGCTAACTGCATCTTGAAGGGGCAGGGGAATGCGTTGCTTTATCCTGACCCTTATATGCGAACGCCTGGAGATATAGACATCTATCTCACTGGTGGCAGGAAACGAGTGATGCAATATATAAATAAGGTGTGTCCGAATCAGGTGATGCGGTATCATCATGTTGATTTTCCTGTGATGAAGACGGCGATAGAGGTGCATTTTACTCCTTCATATATGTTCTTCCCTATTCATAATAGCAGGATGCAGAAATGGTTCGGGAAGGTAATGGATTTGCAATGCTCGAATGTAGTTACATTACCAGATGGGTATGGGGAAATTACAGTGCCAACGATGAGCTTCAATGTCATATATATACTCTCTCATCTCTATCGCCATGTGTTCACTGAGGGTATTGGCTTACGTCAATTAATAGACTACTACTTTGTTTTAGTGAAGAGTGAAGAACGAAGAGTGAAGAATCTGACGGCATTGCAGCGTGAGCTGAAATATCTTGGTTTATGGAAGTTTGCTGGGGCTGTGATGTATGTGCTGCATGAAGCTTTGGGGTTACCTGAGGCGAAAATGATTGCACCTATTGATGTGAATGAAGGTCGTTTTTTGTTGGCTGAAATCATGCAAGGAGGCAATTTTGGTCAATATGACACTCGACTTGGAAGCAAGGAGAATGAAGGCAAACTTCATCGCTATCTCAGAATGAGTTTGCGCAACTTACGCTTCGTGAAGCATTATCCTACTGAGGCATTGAGCGAACCTTTGTTCAGAACTTGGTTTGCTTTATGGAAGAAGATACATGGAATAAAATAACAGATATACGGGTGAACGGATCCCTCTCCCATTTTTTAAGCTACTTTTCGGTGATGGAGCCTAGTAGCCCGTTTTTATACAAATCGATTAAAATTGATATAATGAACGTAATAAAGACAGATATTGAAGGCGTACTCATCATTGAGCCTCGCCTGTTTAGAGATACTCGTGGCTATTTCTTCGAAAGCTTTAGCGAGCGAGAGTTTAAACATTGGTAAGCTACAAGGTGGAGTTCTGCCAGGACAACGAGAGCATGAGTTCTTATGGTGTGATGCGTGGTTTGCATTTCTAGAGACCTCCGTTTACCCAGAGCAAGCTGGTGAGATGCGTGAGGGTAGAGTGATTATCATCCCGTCCTTCAAGCGAGCTGCACTCGGCAATTTGAAAGCGAGTTTTCATTACACTCATTGGCATCGCTTTTTCCCATTAAAAACCTACCCGTCCTTCCTTACCCTTAAGGAAGGCTCCACCTTTCTCACCAAGCCTCTCTTTCCTCAGGAACGAGAGGATGTAACCGCCCTCTGGTGCTCAGAACCGCTACGCTCTAAGGTTGGCGGGGCATCAAAGCCCTCGCCATGGTTGTGCGGGATGGGACCGCATGGGAAAAGGTGGGGGATAGGCTGGGTATTGCCTTGCAGTAAGGCATGGTGGCAACGGATGGTGATAGAACTGGGATTGTCAAGTGGTTACCTTATGGCTGGCTTGCTTTTCCCAGCCAAGTTTATCGCAGAAAGAATCTTCGGATAGTCTTGTAAGCCCAGTGAATGGGCGTAAAGGTAATGAGATTTTTTCAAAGTGCCAAAGAATATAATAAGGGATTTGTATGGAAAAGAATAATCAGGCAGTAAGTATTCGCTGAAAGCCGTATTGTGTGCCTGACCAAAAACAAATACGGCAGCCAAGTCCCCCTAGATGTCTGGCACATAGTGGAAGTGCATGACCCGGTGTCATCTTCAAGGCAAAGGATGGAAAATAAGGGAAAAAGAACAGGGCATTTCGCAAAAACGAAATGCCCTGTTGCTAAAATTACTTTTCTTTTCTTACACCTTTGAATGGTGTGCCGTCTTGCTTGACATCTATAAAACGTCCTGTAATGGTGTCACGTTTGACATATTGCTGCGTTTTGGAATTATAGGTCTGACTACGTTGTCTTACCATTCCATTACGATGTCCATCTCCACTAGGTGGATTTGTTGCCATAATAAACACCTCCTCTCTGTGCTAGGATTTAGACACTATTGTCTCAATACATGATATGTTGTAGCAAAAGCTGTGCCATTACAAAAAATAATAAGTTAGTGCCATATTGGCATAACAAGTTGGGCTTAAGGCTTGCGCTATTGTTGTATACTATAAAGTAATGAGGGAGTAAGGTCTTATGATGGTTTATTGTTGTGGTTTTATGGAAAAGGCGACAAATAGTGTTAAATGTTTCCTTTTTCTTGCATACTTCAATAAAAAATAGTAAATTTGCGCATTAATAACAAATTAAAGGGGGTTGAGTATGAAAAGAAATGAACTTTTGAGTAAAATTTCAGATATGCTGTTGCTTATTGGTCGCAGTATAGAATAACTTGGCTCTATGAATTTGAATAATGATGCAGTTTTAGCAGAAAATACTTTCAAGGATTTATTGAATGTAATATATAAGGCTAGTTTCGTTAATGCAAATAGTATCAAGCATAATATGCCTGGTATCGACTTGATAGATTTGGATAGGAAAATTTTAGTTCAAATTTCAAAAGAATGTACTAGGAGTAAAATCCAAGAATCTTTGGATAAAATTCCTAAAGATTATATTGATGGTTACAGTTTTTGGTTTCTGTCAATTTCAAAGCCGGCAAAGAGATTGCGAGGTCTTAAGTATAATGCGCCAGTCGGGATAAAATTTGCTGTTGACACTGATGCTATAAAAGATTCTGAATCACTCTTGTCTGATATGCAAGGTTTAGGTGTAGAAGAACTTGAGAATATTTTGAAAATATTAAATAGTGAATTTTCTCTGCTGTCTCTTGAAGAGCGAAAAACTTCGGGCTTAGCTATAGTCATACAGTATTTGTCGCAAGAACCATATTCATATGATGATGAAATCAATAGTATCCCTTTCGAGATTGATCAGAAAATAAAACTGAATAATTTAAAGGAATTATATGATGATTTCTTGAATTTTGTGTCAAACAGAGATATTGTACAAAAAGTTTATGATACATATGATCTTGAGGGGAAAAATAAAAGTCTCGCTGTATTGCATGCTATAAGGAAGGTATATTTGGAATTAAGTGAGAAAGAATCAGGTCTACCTCTCTTTCGTTCGATTTCTCGGCAATTGTATAAAAAAGTTGCTGATTGTCCAGAATTGAAGACGTTCCACAGAGAAGAGATTGAATTATATATTGATATTATCATGTATGATGCTTTTATTAAATGTAAAATATTTAAACGACCTGAGCTATGTTGATACCAGATAATGTTAGGCCAGAGAATAGTATCTATTTCAATGGGGCTATAATACTCAAAATTCTAATAGAAAAAAGAAAAAGAATGTTGATTGAGCTCTATTGTGATGTGATGCTTTCTCATAAAATGAGTTACAATGTGTTCATTTTAAGTTTAGACTGGTTGTTCTTGATAGGAGCTATAACATATAAAAATGAGGAGATATCAATATGTTCATAAAATCATTACAGATATGTACAGATGAATGTACGATTAGGGATATACAATTTCATAAAGGACTAAATTTGATAGTTGACGAAACAAATACAGAAAGTACCAAGACCGGAAATGGTGTTGGTAAGACAACTGTGCTTCGTCTTATCGATTTTTGTCTTGGAGGGAAGGGAGTGGAGATTTATTCTGATCCGGCTAACCACAAAGATATAATAAAGAATGTAAGAGATTTTTTGCAAGAGAAAAAAGTTGTGATTAAGCTCTTGTTATTTACTAATGATGGACAGGAAATTGTCATTAAGAGAAATTTTCTGAAACGTCAAAATGCATTGCGTGAAATTAATGGTGAAAATTATAAAACCGATGCGTTGTTTGTCGAAGCCTTAGAAAAATATACTCTTGGCTTGAATATAGCGAAGCCTTCGTATAGACAAATCATATCCCACAATTTTAGATATACCAATCAAAATGTTTCTAATGTCCTTAAGACTCTTACAATGGGTAAGGATATAGAGTATGAGTCACTATATTTGTTCCTTTTTGGCTGTTACAATGATAATGGAGCGGAAAGAAAAAAAATTAAAGAAGAAATAGGGGCAGAGGAAAAATTTAAAAAACGCTTGGAAGCTGATGGGGCAGATCAAAATGCATACAAAGCAATTTTAGGTGTAGTAAACAATGATATCAATTTGTTAGAAGCGAAGAAGGAAAATTTGAATATAAATCAAAATCTTGCAAGAGATTTAGATTTACTAAATGAGATTAAGTATGAAGTTAATAAGTTGACTTCAGAAATCTCTTTGCTGAAATTGCGTGAAAATATTCTTCTTCAAACTCTGGAGGAATTAGAAGGTGAATATTCTAATATAGATATTAAAGAGTTAGAAAGTTTATACAAGCAAGCAAAAGCTTTGGTGCCAGATTTGCACAAAACTTTTGAGGAACTTGTTGGTTATCATAATCAGATGGTTGCAAATAAAGGTAAGTTTGCTAACAGTGCTTTGAAACAGTTGCGAGAAAACTTAGCAAAGAAAGGTTCGCAACTTTCAAATTTGTTGTCCAAAGAGCAACAACTGTCTGAGGTTGTAACGCAATCTGATACTTATGATGACTTGGAGTATTTAATTAATGAGATTAATCAAAAATACCAAAGAAAAGGAGAATTAGAAAGTAAAATAGAGCAAATAGAAGCTATAGTCAAGAAAATAGCAAGATTGAAGCTTAAGGAGAAGGAAATAAGTAATGACATGTACACCGATGAATTCCGTAAAAAATTACAGGATAAGTTGGATGTCTTCAATCAATATTTCTCTCAAGTTTCCAGAAAACTTTATAATGAGGAGTATTTAGTAAAATTTGATTTTGATGAGAAGAGAAAAATATATACCTTTTCTTCCTTGAATGCTAATCTAAGTTCTGGCAAGAAAATGGGAGAAATATCTTGTTTTGACATTGCGTATACAAAATTTGCTGATTCCCAAGAAATTCCTTGTTTGCATTTCTTGCTGAATGATAAAAAGGAATTGATGAGCGATAATCAATTGGTAGATATTGCGGAAGAGGTTGAGGAATGTGGCATTCAGTTTGTCGCATCTATTTTGCGTGATAAGCTACCTGCTCAATTAAATGATGAGAAGTATTTTGTTTTAAAGTTGTCACAACAAGAAAAATTGTTTAAAATAGAGGAAAATATATGAAACTGCTTTGAGCCTGCTTGTACTACCTTGCACATTGTGGAGGCTATGAAGAAGGTGACAGACTTGGCGCAGATGGTGCCAGACATTCCTAATTGGGTGATCATGTCAATGGCAAGAATGGCTCAGTTGCTTGGTTCGCCAATGGGTATCTGTCCTGCGAGAGTGAAGAAACTTCAGATTTCTACTAATATCTGTGGTGAGAAATTGAAGAACTGCGGTTATCAGTTTAAGTGGAGCTTCGAGGAAGCTCTTGCTGACTGGTTCGAGGATAATGACAGGAAATATTTGAAATAAGGGTAGCGGTGGTATCGGTACCATGCTATCGCTGCAATCGGTACCATCGTATTGTTCCTTTAGCCAATATGCTTGTTATCTCCCGCGTGGTATTATCATATAGGTATAAACAATTTAAAAATAGAAACAATGAAAATAGAAAAAGCTATTTTTGTAAATCGTGCTCCATTTCAAAAAGTCGAATTTGATTTTTTGGAAAGTGGAGTAAATGTCTTGTCTGGAATTAATGGTAGAGGTAAAACTACGGTTATCTCTCATATCGTTGATGTTTTTTACGAAATGGCAAGATCTAGTTTCTCGAATTCTTTCGAAGGAAAGGAAAATACGTTCTATCGTTATTCTTCAAACTTGTTTAATTTTGCAGGCTCTTCTTATTCTTTATTTTATGTTCGTTTCAAAGATGAGAATAAATGTATCGATTATATAGATTGTCGAGGTAAAATGAGAGAAGATGAATATAAAGAGAATGTCCTTCTTGAAAATAAAATTCCGTATGAAAATTTTTCTCGTTCGTTAGAAAGTAATAACTATGTTAAAAGCTTTCATACAACTGGAGAGGATGATGTGGCTAAAATATTTCACCATAATATCTTAACCTATTTTCCTTCTTACAGATATGAACAACCTGGTTATTTGACTGATCCGTATAAAGTTAATATTTGTTTTAATATAAATTCAGCTATCTCAGGTGAATTGCCTAATTCTATAGAAGTTGTTTCAGATTTGAATGGTTTGGCAATGTGGTTTATGGATGTTATATTGGATAAAGAATTATATAGTAGTCGGCAATCATCACAGGTTCTAATCAATAATTTAAATAGGATAGTTTCTGCTTCTTTAAAAAGTAAAACAGGAATTGAAACTAGGTTAGGTATTGGACCGAGAGAAAATACAGCCTCTAGAATAGCAATTACAAATCAAGATGGGCATATATTATATCCAACAATCTTCAACATTTCATCAGGTGAGAGTGCACTTATCTGTATGTTTGGCGAAATACTAAAACAAGCAGATAAACTTGGAATGGTTATGGATGTCCCAGGTATTGTACTTATTGACGAAGTCGATAAACATCTGCACATAAAATTGCAAAATGAAATTTTGCCTCAATTGTTTGAGCTTTTTCCTAATATACAATTTATTGTAAGCAGTCATTCACCATTCTTGAATATGGGGCTTGCGGATAGAAATAGCAATCGAACCAGATGTTTTGATCTGGATAATAATGCTTTGGAGTGTATGCCTGTAAATAACCAATTGTATTCTGAGGTATATGATATGTTTATCAATGAAAACAACCGCTATGCGGAAAAGCTAAGGTTGATGGAAGGTAAAGTGGCTGCTTTGTGTAAACCTCTTGTTATCACAGAAGGGAAAACCGATATCAAGCATATATTAAAAGCTAAGGAAGTTTTAAACATAGATTTGGATTTTGATATAATAGATTCTGCTTCTCAACCAGATGGTGACGATAACCTAAAAAAGTTATTGAACCATTTAGCAAAGATAAAGCAACCGCATAAAATTATAGGTATCTTTGATTGTGACATATCCAAGACGGTATCTGAAATGCATCCTGGTGGAAATAGTTATAAGGATTATGGCAATGGTGTTTATGGTTTTACGATTCCTGTACCCGAGAATCGAATGAAGAATGGTCAGACAGGGATATCTATAGAGTATTTATACTCTGATGGCGAGATAAAGAGCCCTGTGAACGAATCAGGACGTCGTCTTTTCTTAGGAACTGAATTTAAGAGAAGATCTATGGTACATAATGAAAACACTGGATTAGTTTTAAATAAACCAAACGGAAAAGGGGAGGATAAGATACTGGAAAATAATGGAGGTCAAGCGGTTTATGATTGGGAAGATAATAATTACTTGGCGAAGAAGGATGAATTTGCAGAGGCTATCAAAAGTGGGTTCATTCACATAAGCGAAGAGAGCTGGAATCATTTTAAGCCGATATTTGACCTGATGAGTGAAATCATGCAGAAGTAGAGTTGCCTGTGGCTTATCTTGACAAAGTTTTCTGATAGAACGTGTTAATTTATGAAACTGATATATTGTTATATAGAGCGTTTTCGCAACATAGAAAACCAGGAGGTATCTCTATCTGATGAATTCGATTGTCACTACCGTGATTCTAAAATATTTATAGAAAAGCGGGAAAAGAATCCTCTGATGGATTATATCTATGACAATGGATTCATGAGTAATCTCAGAATTATTGTAGGAAAGACAGGGTCTGGTAAAACCAATTTCCTGCAATTGATAGGTATGGATTGGTGGAACAGGGAAGACACGGCTGAAAGTGATGTATATCTACTGTTGTATAAAATGCATGATGAAAATGCTTTTTTTTCGAAGAAGTGGGGCTAGGGAATGCCAAACGGGCATATCGCTTCACTTATGATTTCGATAAGCATGAAATTCTGAACTCTACTTCTGCATCTTATGCTGATCATGAGGATACATATATTATCAACGCCTTTGATAGATATGAAGGAGTTGGGGGTTGTGGAAGTTTGCAGGGGGTATCATGTATATCATGCAGGAGGTGTTCGGCATGCCTGCCTCTCGCCTTATTGCTCCTCCGAATGAGAAGTATGGTAGGTTTGTGCTGAATGAAGTGCTGGAATCCGGGAACTTCGAAAGCATGATGCCCGGAATCGGTTTGGTAGGTCACAACTTGGACATAATCTCCAAAGGGTGTATCGGGATATAAGGCTCGTGAGGTATTTTCCTGCAGAAGCGCTTTGTGAACCATTGTTCCGTACTTGGCACTTCTTCTGGAGGCTAAAATATAAAAAATAAATTAACAAATAATTAATTGAAATAACTTTGTTTATGTTTATCGAGATGCAGATAGGTAATCAGCTAGATGAGGATGACTATCTGCACTTCGATTATTAATGATAATCATAATGAAGAAAAAAGTTTTTGTAAGCGGTTGCTATGACCTGCTGCATTCTGGTCATGTGGAGTTTTTCCAGCAGGCATCACAGTATGGTGATGGATCCGGAGATGCTTGCCCGACTGGTATTCTGCTTCGAGAACAATCCGGAGCGTCATGACGGTATCATCTCTGGTGCCCAGGATTCTATCGGTATCTGTGTTCCCGGTCTGGTGCGTCATTATTATGATAACAACTTCTGGCCGGAGAAGATTGAGAGTACGCAGGATGAGATGACCCTCCGTTTCCTGGAAGACCATCTGGTGATGATTCCGATGGAACCGAGAAGACCGGGATGCAGTGTGGTGGAAGGTAAGGAGCAGCCTCTTCTTCATGTGGGGCTTTGCCCATGGCATCCTGGAGGTGCTGAATCCTCATTTTCAGGAATCGTTTCATATCAGCAAGGCGATGTCGGCCCTGGCGCAGACAGCCGTTTATGGTGCCTACTTTCTGATGGCACTGCCTGCCGGATGGATTATCCGGAAGTGGGGCTACAGGAGGGGAGTGATAACAGGACTGGTTCTCTTCGGTATCGGTGCTCTGATGTTCATACCGGGAAGCAGAATCAACCTGTCGCAGTCGCTCAAAGGTATCGGATGGATTGTTGGACCGCTGGTTGGCGGTCAGCTTCTGTTCTCGGGTGTCAACATTGCCATTCCTTATGCCCAGGTGGGTATCTTCGTGCTTTCTGTGGCGCTGGTGCTGCTGGTCTGTGCCATCCTCACCTTTGTTGCCACATTGATTGTGGTGGTATGTAGCGGAACCTTATCTCTCATTGCGTTCTTCGCCCTGTATCTGGGAGAGAGCATCATGTTTCCGACGATATTCTCGCTGGCATTGAGGGATGCGGGTACAAAGACCAAACTTGCCTCTTCGTTGCTTATCATGACGATAGTGGGAGGAGCGGTTGCTCCAGTAATCATGGGGTATATAGCGGATACTACTGGCTGTATGGCGATTGCCTTTCTCATACCGCTGGTTTGTTATGGGGTGATTGGAGGGTATGCGCTTTCGAATTGCTCTGGCTCTTATTTGGAAAAGAAGTAGTTTTTTCGAAAATCACCCCGTCCCTCTTTACCCTTAAAGAGGGCTCCACCTCTCATCTCGGTCTTCTCCCCTCAGGGAAGAAGAGGGAAACCGCCCTACAGTGCTATATTTGCCCCACCTGTCCCTCCCCTGCGGGAGGGTCCTTAACCCACTCCCAAGCCCTCGCCCTTTCCAAAAGGGCAAGGGATGTAACCGCCCTCCGGTGCTCGGAACCGCTACGCTCTAAGGTTGGCGGGGCATCAAAGCCCTCGCCAGATTTTGCGGGATGGGACCGCCTGGGAATAGCTGTTTATAGTTTACAGTTAATAGTTAATAGTTTACGATTGATTTCGTGGTTATTTGCTGATAACTTGCAGATTTCTTGTGATTTTCTTGGTGGTTTCGAGAAAAAAGCGTAATTTTGGCGGCAAAGTTGAACGTTTAATTGAAATAGAATGGAACAGACTGTATTTAACCCTGCTCAGATGAAGATTCTTCAAATGATGTCTTATATCAAGACTCCACAGGAATTAGATAATCTTGAAAATGTTCTCTCTCAATACTTTGCAAAGAAGGTTGATGAGGGGATTGATGAGTTGTGCGATAATGGAAGTATAACTCTTGATACCATAGAGAGCTGGGGTAATGAACATTTACGTACTTCTGGCAAATGAGAAAGATAGTTCTTGATACTAATTGCTTATTGATGAGCCTTCCAAGGATAAGCCCTTATCGTAAGATTTGGGATGATTTCTTGAAAGGTAAATTGACCTTGTGCGTTACAAATGAAATTATTGAGGAGTATTTAGAAATCATTGAGCAGAAGACTAATGCAAATATTGCCAGTAATGTTGTGTCTGTGATTCTAAGTCAAAAGAATGTGGAATTCGTAACACCCTATTATAAGTTGCATCTCATTCAAGCTGATGAGGATGACAACAAATTTGTAGATTGTGCTTTTTCTGCTGGTGCAAGTTGTATAGTGAGTAATGATGCTCACTTTAAAATTCTCAATGAGGTTGAATTTCCTCGCATTTTTGTTGTAAATATAAAAGATTTCGTAAAATTATTATTACGGAATCAAGGAAATAATAATCTTAATTAAATAGCTTGCTTCCGTAAGTATCCAAAAGGGAAAGGGATGTAACCGCCCTCCGGTGCTCAGAACCGCTACGCTCTAAGGTTGGCGGACCAAGAGGGTCATAGGGACAGGTACCGCTGACCCACTTCATCATTAATAATCTGATTAAT
>ERZ1032113.32-NODE-32-length-42376-cov-15.220222_pt1 | contig 42376 bp, 39 predicted proteins | sample MGYA00518164_ERZ1032113 | MGnify/ENA primary metagenome ERZ1032113 (study PRJEB33719, sample SAMN04261305) | wastewater metagenome | biome: rural village; feature: human; material: feces | host: Homo sapiens | place: El Salvador | collected 2014-01-14 ... | reverse complement strand
ATGTATGGTTGTAGCTGAGGACATAAAGTAGAGCAGGATTTATGAAACCGGATGGTACGAGTTCTTTTTCTACAGCCGACGAGAAACTTGTTTCTCCAAAGGGCAACCACGTTACTGAGCCAGACGTAAAGACTGGTTCAGAGGTAAAGAAGTGTCGTCAATCGGACGGAACCACATGGTCGTATCTCTTTGTACATCATAACAAAGTGCAGGGCATGGAGGCACAGCTGATTAAAGACGGCAGAACCTATTTTGTGCATAAAACCATACGGTATTTCAAGAAACTGGGCAAGCAAAAGGTGCAGCATCAGGAAGTGCCGACCGTCAGCGGTCTGGTCTTCTTCCAAGGTTTTCCAGAAGAAATACAAACCTATCTTGACAAGAATTTCCCTCGCACTTATTTGTGCAAGAACTGCAGCACAGGCAAAGTTGCAGAAATCAAAGATTCACAGATGCAACCCTTCATGCGTGTCGTAGAGACTTCACCCGAGCGCATCCGTTTCCTTCTCCACCCTTATCATTATTATGCTCGTAACCGCATCCTCCTCCGTATCACCACGGGTGAGATGGCAGGATTGGAAGGTTACATCATCCGTATCGACCGAGACCGCCGTCTGGTGATGGACATCGGTGGAATGAGTGTAGCCATCAGCGGTGTTCATGCCGAGCACTTTGAGGAAGTGAAGCAAAGCAAAACCTCAATCACCCATGAAAATATCTTCTATCAGCGCAACCTGCAGGAGCGGCAAGTGCTGATAGACCGCTATTTCCATCCTGTGAAAGACGACAAGGAAGTAGCATTGCAAGCAGAAAACATCGACTATCTGAGAAAGTACGCCTTAGATGAGGTGGCTCACAATCGCATTACCTTCAATGACACATGGAACATCTATTCCTTCATCATTGAGGAGATTGGCTACTATTATTCACCATTCATAGAACAGTTCAAGGAACACCTCGACCCCATCATGCGTGAAGGAGGCAAGGTTCTCCAAGAAATGGAACAGATTATAAAAAGTCCTCATATCAGTCCAAACGACAAGACCAGATATGAGAATGATTATCAAAGAATCTTGTCGCAATATGATTATCTGTTCTAAAGATTCATACATCATACCATGACCGATTTCGCAGTTTTTGCACAAAAGATTATCGACGAGTTTGCGAAAGAAGGCAGAAAGCATACCGCTGAAACACGCAAGTATTCAGCCAATCGTCTATTGATGTTTATGGGTGACAATCCCACACCTATGGACAAATGGGACGGCTTGTTTGTCCAAGACTACGAGACATGGCTGAAAGCACAAGGGCTGTCGGCATCTACAACCGCTTTTTACCTGTCGCAATTGTGTGCATTCTATAAGCAAGCAGTAAAAAGAGGAAACATACAAGAGCAAGACATTTTTCGCATGGTAAACAAGACACCATCGCCAAAACCTGCCGCCCAACAGTTTCCCTCAATAGCCGAATTGCGCTATTTGCAAACTCTCAATCTTAATAAGTCGCAGGATTTCGCACGAGACATGTTCCTGTTCTCACTTTATGCAAGAGGCATGAACTATGTGGATATGGCATATCTGAAGAAATCCAACGTTAAAGACGGAATGCTCACTTACATTTCCCATACATCAGACAACAATCCAGCTGTCACGATCAAATGGGACAAGGCAATGCAGCAAATAGCTGACAAATATACCTCCGACACAGAGTATATGTTTCCAATCATCACCAAGGAAGGAAATGCTGATGAAACAGAACAAATAAAACGAAGTCGCCATAATGCGGTATACAACTTGCGTTCTATTGGCAAGCAGTATAAGTTCAGCGTATCCCCAACCATCGCCATGACCAAGGACTTGTGGCGCAAGATTATGGATGAGGTGAGCGTAAGTGAGGTGATATAATTACAGTTGAATACAATTAGACTATAAAGAAAAATGTATCTAAGCAAAATAACAGTACAGAACTTCCGTCTACTTAAAAATTTCTCTGTAGATTTGGAACAAGAGCTATCCCTTATCATTGGAAAAAACAATTCTGGTAAGACATCGCTCCTGTATCTTTTGGATAAAGTATTCCATTGGAGAGATAAAGGCGGTTGCATCCATATAGATGATTTCAATCTTGACTACAAGAAATCATTGGTTGATATGTTGACCAAAGATGAAGATATCAATGAGGATGATTACCAAGAAGATGGTGTTAGACTTCGATTATATATAAAGTATAATGACGAGGATGACTTGTCAAATGTCGGTCTAATCATGATGGATTTAGACGAGAATAACTATTATGTCGTTCTCGGATATGACTATGTACTTCCTTATGATGCTTATTGCAGACTCCGAGAAAAAGCAAAAGCCAATGCAACAAAACATGGAACAGAAATATGTGAGGAAGTTGAAAATCTTTTAGATAAAAGTATAGCCAACTATTTTGTGCTACGCAGAAAATCTGTTGCATACGATTCGACAACCAATAAAACTAATGAGAATGATTATATTGACTTGAAGAATCGACCTCAATTTCATGAAGATGCCTTGATTTCCATTGGTTATATAGACGCAAAGCGTCAAGTAGCCAATAAGGAAAATGATAAAACTTTGTCATTGCAGACTGCAGAACTGTTTGAGCAGTTGAAATCTGAAGACAACGAAGAAGCACTTGACAATTTCATACAAACGATTTCTGACTCTGACAAGAAGTTAGGAGTTGTATATAGTGAAATGTTTAGTACCGTTCTTGGAAAAGTGGAAGAAATGGGTGGCGTTAAGCCGAAGGAAACAAAGCTTATGGTTACTTCTTCCCTAAAGCAGCAGAACCTTCTGAAAGGAAATACCAAGGTTGTTTATGAACATACAGGAACTCAATTACCAGAAGACCATAACGGATTGGGATATATGAACTTGATTTCTATGATATTCCAAATTGAAATCATCCGTCAAGTCTTTATGAAAGGGCGTAATGGAAAGATGGCAGACATAAATTTGCTCATCATAGAAGAACCCGAAGCTCATACGCATCCGCAGATGCAATACATATTCATCAAGAACATCAAGAAATTGCTTAATGCTCCATTGACAGCAAAAGACGAATATAGACAAATTCAGTCTATTATCAGCACCCACTCTTCTCATATTGTATCAGAAAGTGAGTTTAGTGAAATAAAATACATGAGAAGAGCAGGAAATGAGGTGACAGCAAAGAACTTGAAAGATTTGCAGAAAGAGTATGATAACGATGAACAGCAATGGTATACATTTCTGAAACATTATCTGACACTCAGCAGAAGCGAATTGTTCTTTGCCGACAAAGCAATATTCATAGAAGGAGACACAGAGCGCATACTTCTACCGATTTTAATGAAGAAGTTAGACCAAGAAGAGCTGTGTGATGAAGATAAAAATGAGCTACCACTCTGCAAACAGAATATTTCTATCATAGAGGTAGGTGCTTATTCGCACATCTTTGGAAAATTCATCAACTTCATAGGATTAGAAAAGGCTGTTGTATTTACAGACCTGGATGTAGGACATAAAATAAATGGCAAAGGTCATATCCTTAAAACAAAATATATTGACTCTGATACAATGCTGACATCCAACAATGCATTGAAAGAATATTTCAAGAATTTGAAAGATGGGAATGATTTGAAAGTAAACAAATTGCTCTCGTTGACAGATAATCAAAAAGTATTCACTTGGAATGTTGCAGAATCCCAATGGAAGCAAGATGAGAATGGCAATATGAGAGTTTGTTTTCAAATGAAAGAAAACAACTACCAGGCAAGAACATTTGAAGATAATTTCTTTGCTATCAATAAGGAATTCTTGCAGAACAACAAATCAAAAATTCGAGGTTTGGATGAAGGAAAATTAAAAGATTTCTTAGATACAACCAAAGATGTAGATGCGTATGATTTGGCAGAAAATGGCATTGAGAGCAAGGCAACTTTTGCGGTTGAGATAATATACAACAGCACGAAAGACGGTAACAAGGAATTCTGTGGCTGGAATATACCACAATACATAAAGGATGGACTCTTATGGATCAGGAAGTAGAGAAAATCATCGACCATATAGAAAAAGGAGATAATTTTCTCCTTAGCGGTGGTGCTGGTAGCGGAAAGACTTATTCTTTGGTACAAGTCATACGTGAGGTTATTACAAGACATCCGTCAAGTAAAATTGCCTGTATGACCTATACCAATGCTTCTGTCCATGAGATAGAGCGACGAGTTGACCATTCCAATCTTAACGTTTCGACTATCCATGATTTTCTGTGGGATAACATCAAAAACTTTCAACGTGAGCTTAAAGCTACGTTAATAGAAATGCTGAACACAGAAGATTCTGGAATATCATTAAATGGATATGAAGGAGAAGTTCCATCAAATTTCTTCGACAAAGATAGAGAACCAGACTTTGCCATACAATACAAAGAATACCTAAAGCTTCAAGACGGCATTATCTCACATGATGAAGTATTGAAACTTTCGGAAAGGATGTTTTTCAAATATCCCAAGATTGTGTCTTTCGTTAAGTCGAGATACCCTTTTGTCTTTATAGACGAGTATCAAGACACCAATCCGCTTATTGTCAAAATACTGTTGGAATACTTTCCAAAAGTTAGCAAAAAGTGTGTCGTGGGTTTCTTTGGAGATTCTATGCAAGCCATTTATGATGATGGTGTGGGTAGTATTGACAATTATCTTATAACAGACGATAATCCTGATGGTTGTGTGTACGAAGTGCAAAAGAAGCAAAATAGAAGATGTCCACAATCGGTCATTGCTTTAGCAAACTCCCTTCGATTAGATAGTTTACAGCAAGAGCCTTCTGATGATTTGAAAGCTCCCAATATGACAGGAGAAGGGAATGTAAAAGAAGGGTCTATTTCATTTTATTATTCGGATGAGGATAAGACTGATGCATTGAAAGAAAAGCTCACGAACGAATTTGAATGGGATTTTTCTGATACAGAGAATACTAAAGAACTACGTTTGACTCACAATCTGATTGCAAATGAAGCAGGATTTGAAACTTTGATGCAAATCCATGATTCTGACAAAATCATAGATTATGGAATTCGACTTAAAAAATACGCTAAAGCTAAAGGCGTATTTGATGACATTAGAACATTAACTTTGGATGGAGTCATCAATACTCTATCTTCAAAATATCCTGCAGATAAAAAGAATTGGTCTCCTACCCCTACTCAAAAAGCTTTTATAGATTCCGACGCAGTACTTTTTGAAGAAGCGAAAAATATGCCATTTGAAAGCATTGCGTGTTATGTGGACAAAGACCAATTGCTGGATGACAAGTCAGAGGAAGATGCAGGCAAGGGAACAGGCTCCAAGTTATCCCCCCTCAATCATCATTTACACAAGATAGAACATTGTATTCAATTATACCTTGATAAGGATTATAATGAGTTCATGCGTTCTACGAGTATAAAACAGATAGTAAGGGCAAGACAGAAAAAAGAACTTCGGGAAGGAATAACAAAGATTATCAGTTCATATAATGATATGACTATTTCTGAAGTCATTGATTTAGCTGATGGCTTGGGAATTTGTGTAAAAGACGATAAGGTTAATTCTTATATAGAAAACAATCCTTATCTATGGAGACGAATAAAAGATGTAAGCTATAAAGAGGCAAGGAATGTTTACGACTATCGAATGGGAAATAAACCTTTCTCTACTCAACACAAGACAAAAGGATTGGAATACAAAAATGTATTAGTGATATTAAAATCCAATTGGACTAAATATAATTTCGAATCTTTGTTTATTAATACACGCAAGAGTGTTTCTATTGTGGAACGCACAAAGAAATTATTCTATGTTTGTTGTACACGAGCAAAGGAAAACTTGGTTGTCTATTATCCATCAGCATCCAATCAAGTAATAGAAGGTGCAAAAACACTGTTTGGAAAAGAGAATGTTCATAGAATATAAAAACAACGATGAATATAATCAAAACAGAAATAGAAGGCGTCCTCATTATAGAGCCACGCCTCTTCCGTGATGCTCGAGGATATTTCTTCGAGAGCTTCAGCGAGCGAGAGTTTGAAGAAAAGGTAACTCCTATCTTGGGTCATAGTGTACGCTTTTGCCAGGATAATGAGAGTATGAGCAGCTATGGGGTGATGCGAGGCTTGCATTTCCAGTGCCCACCTTATACTCAGAGCAAACTGGTGCGCTGCGTAAAAGGCAGAGTCCTTGATGTAGCAGTAGATATTCGCAAAGGCTCCCCTACTTATGGCAAGCATGTGGCTGTAGAACTGACAGAAGACAATCATCGTCAGTTCTTCATTCCAAAGGGCTTTGCTCATGGTTTCGCAGTCCTCTCAGAAACTGCTGTGTTCCAATACAAGTGTGATAACTTCTATCATCCAGAGGCAGATGGAGGTATCAGCATCCTTGATGATTCACTCGGCATTGACTGGAAGATACCAACAGAACATGCCAATCTCTCAGAGAAAGATACGAAGCATGCGATGCTGAAAGACTTCGACAGTCCTTTTGACATCAACATAAATCTATATAATAGGTTGCGGTAAAAAGTAGAAGATTGTATTTAGGATTTAAAACTTTAATAATATGAACATTTTAGTAACAGGTGCCAATGGTCAGCTCGGCAACGAAATGCGCATCGTTAGCAAGAATTCTACAGATCATTACATCTTCACAGATGTCAATCAGGTGGAGGGGCATGAGACCACTTACCTCGACATCACGGATATGGATGCCATCCGCAAGACGGTGAAAGACAACGATGTCAAGGCAATCATCAACTGTGCCGCTTGGACCAATGTGGATGCTTGCGAGACTGATGAAAAGTTGGCTGCATTGGCAGAAAAGCTCAATGCGGACGCTCCTGAGAATTTGGCCAAGGTTATGAAGGAGGTCGATGGACTTCTGGTTCAGATTTCCACCGATTACGTTTTCGGCAAGGAACCATACAATGTGCCTTGCGGTCCAAACCAGAAGGGAACTCCTACGGGGGTCTATGGCACGACCAAGCTTCATGGCGAACAGAAAATTATCGCTACAGGTTGTAAGTATGTGATTATCCGTACCGCTTGGCTTTACTCTGAGTTTGGCAAAAACTTCTGCAAGACGATGCTCAACCTGACGGCAACCAAACCACAGTTGAAAGTTGTCTTCGACCAATGTGGAACTCCAACATACGCACTCGACTTGGCTGATGCCATCATCACCATATTAAATAAGGTAAAGGCAGCCCAGAGCAAGGAAGAATATGTTGGAGTATTTCATTTCTCAAATGAGGGAGTCTGCTCCTGGTATGATTTCACCCAGATGATTGCAAGAATCGCCGGTCATACGGAATGCGATATCCAGCCATGTTATAGCTCGGAGTATCCTTCTCCTGTAACTCGTCCTGCTTATTCCGTATTGGATAAGCACACCATCAAGGAAACCTTCAGTGTGAAGGTGCCTTATTGGGTGGATTCCTTAGAGAAGTGCATCGCAAACCTCAAACAAAAATAAATAATAGAATATTATGGCAAAAAGAAATATAGTTATCACTGGTGGTGCAGGTTTCATCGGTTCCCATGTTGTCCGCCTTTTCGTGAACAAGTATCCTGAGTACAACATCATCAACCTCGACAAGTTGACCTATGCTGGCAACTTGGCAAACCTTAAGGACATTGAGGACAAGCCAAATTATAAGTTTGTCAAGATGGATATCTGCGACTTTGATGCATTCTTGAAGTTGATGCAGGATGAGCACATAGATGGTATAATCAATCTTGCAGCCGAGAGCCATGTAGACCGTAGCATCAAGGATCCATTTACCTTCGCACATACCAACGTGATGGGTACTTTGTCATTGCTCCAAGCAGCCAAGACCTATTGGGAAAGCCTGCCAGAGGGCTATAAGGGTAAGCGCTTCTACCACATCTCTACAGATGAGGTGTATGGCGCATTGGAGATGACCCATCCGGATGGCATACCTGCTCCATTCACCACCAAGGCTTCGAGTGGTAATAACCATGAGGCATACGGTGAGGAGTTCTTCTTGGAGACAACCAAGTACAATCCTCACTCACCGTACTCTGCATCCAAGGCAAGCTCTGACCACTTCGTTCGTGCTTTCCACGACACATACGGTATGCCAACCATCGTGACCAACTGCTCAAACAACTACGGACCATATCAGTTCCCGGAGAAGTTGATCCCGTTGTTCATCAATAATATCCGTCATCGCAAGCCATTGCCAGTATATGGTAAGGGCGAGAATGTTCGCGACTGGTTGTATGTGGAGGATCATGCGCGTGCCATTGATATGATTTTTCATGAGGGAAAGATAGCCGAGACTTACAATATCGGCGGTTTCAACGAGTGGAAGAACATTGATATCATCAAGGTGGTAATCAAGACAGTAGACCGTCTACTCGGTCGTAAGGAGGGTGAGGACATGGATCTCATAACCTATGTAACTGACCGTAAGGGACACGACATGCGTTATGCCATCGATTCACGCAAGCTCCAGAAAGAACTCGGTTGGGAACCCTCGCTCCAGTTTGAAGAGGGTATAGAGAAGACCGTGAAGTGGTATCTCGATAATCAGGAATGGATGGACAATGTGACTTCTGGTGACTATCAGAAGTATTACGAGAATATGTATAAGGATAGATAGTGATAGAAATAAAATGAGAGTAATAAAGACAGATATACAAGGCGTGCTCATCATTGAGCCACACCTCTTCCATGATGCTTGTGAATACAGATAATACATGATATTTTACAAATACAAAAACTTTTGATTCCAGCATTCTCAAGCAATTACAAGTACTATCTTGACTTGGTGGAGAAAGGTCAGAAAGGACCGACTGCCAAGCAACTCCGTATGATGGCGGCAATGAAAAGAATTATGGGAGAATAAAGCTGAAATCACGGTCTTGAATAGAAAACCAAATATAAAATATAGTAAATAATGAATGATTTTAAAGATATAAAAATAGCAGTAGCCGGTACCGGCTACGTAGGTCTGAGTATAGCAACCCTGTTATCTCAGCACCATCATGTAACAGCAGTAGATGTAATCTCAGAGAAGGTGGAGAAACTCAACAATAAGATTTCTCCAATCCAGGACGATTACATCGAAAAGTATTTGGCAGAGAAGCCATTGAACCTCGTGGCAACCCTTGACGGCAAGACAGCCTATAAGGATGCAGACTTCGTAGTGATTGCAGCACCAACCAACTACGACCCAGTGAAGAACTACTTCGACACAACCCATGTAGAAGAAGTCATCGACCTGGTTCTGGAGGTAAACCCAGATGCAGTGATGGTCATCAAGAGCACCATCCCAGTGGGTTACACCCGCAACCTCTACTTGAAGTATGCAAAGAAGGGTGTGAAGAAGTTCAACCTTCTCTTCTCTCCAGAGTTCCTTCGAGAGAGCAAGGCACTCTACGATAACCTTTACCCAAGCCGCATCATCGTAGGCTATCCAAAGATTATCGAGCGCCCTGAGTTCGCAGAGGAGAACGAGGCTATCAAGTCTGTAACCAATGTCGAGATGATGAAAGAAGCAGCCAAGACCTTCGCCGCTCTGCTCCAGGAAGGTGCCATCAAGGAGAACATCGATACCCTCTTCATGGGCATGAAGGAAGCTGAGGCAGTCAAGCTCTTCGCCAATACCTATCTGGCACTCCGAGTAAGCTACTTCAATGAGTTGGATACTTACGCAGAGGTAAAGGGACTCGATACCAAGGCAATCATCGAAGGCGTAGGTCTTGACCCACGAATCGGCACTCATTACAATAACCCAAGCTTCGGCTATGGTGGTTATTGCTTGCCAAAGGATACCAAGCAGCTCCTGGCAAACTATGCCGATGTTCCAGAGAACCTGATAGAGGCAATCGTAGAGAGCAATCGTACCCGTAAGGACTATATTGCAGATGCCGTTCTCCAGAAGGCAGGCTATTACAGTTATGCCGATGCCAACAGCTATGATGCCAGCAAGGAGCACAACTGCGTAATTGGTGTCTATCGCCTGACCATGAAGTCAAACAGCGATAACTTCCGCCAGTCAGCCATCCAGGGTATCATGAAGCGTATCAAGGCAAAGGGTGCAGAGGTAGTCATCTATGAGCCAACCTTGGATGAGGGCAGCACCTTCTTCGGTAGCCGAGTAGAGAACAACCTCGAAGCCTTCAAGGCGCAGAGCCATGCCATCATCGCCAACCGCTACGATGCTTGTCTGGATGATGTAAAGGATAAGGTATATACACGAGACATCTTCCGCAGGGACTAAAGGTCATCAATCTCACACTCAATGTGGCAAGCGACATATCCGATGCAGAGATTACCCGAATCATCAAGACTGTCACGAAAAGCATAAGCATTGAACTAAAGGAAATCATGAGAACAAATCTTGATGGTGAGGAAAAACAGAAGATAACAGACAACTCTTGATACTATTGTATTTTATATTCTATCATGAAGTGTTCCATCTTCCAGTCTTCCCTCATGGCATGCGAAGAGTTGCATAAGTAGTACTTCATAGGCGGTAGAAGATATACTTCTATGGCTAAGTAAGTAGTACTTTATTTATCGAGTGTAATTACTCAGCACCCCTATGGGCATGAGTAATTGTCTTACTGTTGTACTACAGCAAGAATTGCATTGAATTTCGAATTTCCGTTCTTCATAGCAGTTTCTGCAATGGAGTGTAGCTTGGCAAAATCATCGGCACCGCTGTCAGTTCGGAAGCAACGGCTGACTTTCTGCTTTATCTTGATTTTCCTAACTCACCGCTCACTGGCATTATCCAAAAGTTGTGATAATGATACCGAGCGTGCAGTCCGTCCTCTGGCAACCCAACGAAATGGTATGCTCCACTTTGGCAGTGATGAGGAAGCGAAAATGGCAGCCACTTATCACAGTATAATCAGTACGGTGAAGCTGCAGGGTCGGTCGGCATGGGATTACCTTGGAAAGTTTTTTGTTAACATCTTTAACGGTTGCAGGGATTTTTTCAGTCTGCGGCCCGACAAAATCGGATTGGCAATATGCCAATAGTTAATAAGCAAGTGAAATTTTTAACATCTCAATATATAGGCACTTGCAAAAGTGCCTATACAAAGGGCTATGCCCTAAATTGAGTACTAACTTAACGCAATACATATAAAACAATTAAAACGTAAAACATATAATTAATGTCAAATCAAACATCAGATAATAATAAGCGAATAGCAAAGAATACCCTTCTTCTGTATTTTCGAATGTTTTTCATCATGGCTGTAACATTATATACCAGCCGTGTGGTTTTGAAAACTTTGGGAGTTGAAGACTTTGGTATATATAATGTAGTGGGAGGAATTGTAGCCATGATGGGAGTCCTTAATGGAGCAATGTCTGTTTCTACACAACGATACTTAACTTTCGAATTAGGAAAAGGGGACATGATAAGATTGAAACAAGTCTTTGCTACTTGTTTATTGATATACTTACTTCTTTCTGGTATCTTCTTTGTTTTGGCTGAGACCATTGGCTTGTGGTTTCTTAATAATAAGTTGGTGATACCAGATGATAGAATAGTTGCTGCCAATTGGATATTTCAATTCTCCATCATATCAAGTATAAACTCCTTGATGTCGAATCCTTATAATGCAGTGTTAATTGCAAGGGAAAAGATGAATATCTATGCTTATATAGGCATCATCGAAGCTATACTAAAACTTGTCATCGCATATGTAATTATAGTTTCGCCTTTTGATAGATTGATAGTTTATGGTGGACTTTTTTTTATTATGAGTTTAGTAATTACATTAATTTATCGAATTTACTGTATAAGAAATTACAAAGAATCTAAATTCAAATTTTATTGGGATAAACAGCTTTTCAAGCAACTACTTTCTTACTCTGGCTGGAATCTGTTTGGTTCTATGTCTGCAATGGTAAAAGGACAAGGTTTAAATATACTGCTAAATTTGTTCTTTAATCCTGCAATAAATGCTTCTCGTGGCATAGCCTATCAGATAAACAATGCCATTACACAGTTCTTTAATAATTTCTATACGGCTGTTCGTCCGCAGATTACCAAATATTACGCACAAGGAGATTTAGAGAATATGTTTAAACTTGTTTTTAGGAGTTCAAAATTTTCATATTATCTGATATTCCTACTATCATTACCCATAATAATTGAAGCACCAGCCATCATTCAATTGTGGTTAGGACAATTGCCAGAGTATGTTGTACCATTTACGAGAATGATCATTTTGATTACCGCAGTTGATGCAATGGCAAATCCTTTAATGACCGCATGCCACTCTACAGGAAAAATCAAGTTGTATCAATCTGTGGTAGGTACGCTTATAATCCTGAATGTTCCTATTTCCTATTGTTTCCTCAAATTCATGAATTGCTCGCCAACTATAGTTTTTACAATATCTTTGATGTTGTCTGTGATTGCATTATTTATGAGAGTAGGTATTGTTAAGCGTCTAATCAGTTCTTTTCCTGTATGGGAATATATTTACAAGGTATTCGGAATATCAATGGTTATTTCTGTCTTATCCATGATATTGCCAGTAATTTTACATAAATTACTTCCATCTTCATTAGTAAGTACAATAGTTGTGACTCTCGCATCCATAAGTTCAACATTAGTTTTTATTTATGTTTTGGGGATGACAAGAGGCGAAAAGAATGCTATGTTAGGAATAATCAAGAATAAAATACACAAATGATACAATTAGCAACAAAAGAGCATTGTACGGCATGTGGAGCATGTGCTTTCGTCTGCCCTAAGCAATGCATAGTAATGAAAGAAGACAACTTGGGGGTGATGTATCCTGTCATGGATTCAACAAACTGCATTTCATGTAAAAGATGTCAAAAGGTGTGTCCTATTCTAAATCCTCCAGAATTTCGTATTCCCCGAAAAGCTTATGCTGCATGGAGTTGCGACAAAGAGGAAAGGCGGACAAGTGCATCGGGAGGTATTGCTGCCGAAATTTACAAATACTCATTAGAAAACGGCTCTTTAATTGCAGGTGCTGTCCAAAATTTAGATTTTTCTGTAGATATTCAGCTATCAGACAGAAAAGAAATCATACAGAAATTCAAGAACTCCAAATATGTATTTAGCTCTGCCAATTCTTTATTTCCTCAGGTAAGAGAGGCCTTAAAAAACGGGAACAAAGTAACCGTTATAGCTCTTCCTTGCCAAATAGCAGCCCTGCGCAATTTATTTCGAGATAATGAAAATCTGCTACTTGTAGATGTTGTATGCCATGGAACGACTCCGCACGATTACCTTGTTCAGCATATTCATACGCTTGAAGAAGAGTTCGGACAGAAAGCCACACGCATGTCTTTTCGTGATCCAGAAACATATACATATACATTTACATTTACATTATATAATGCTGATGGACAACGATTTTGTGAACGGACAATTCAAGGAGGGGATGCTTACCAAGTTGGTTACCATAGCAAAATTACTTACAGAGAAAATTGCTACCATTGCCATTTCGCAAAAGGTCAACGTATGGGCGACTTGACTATAGCTGACTATCATGGCTTGGGGTTATGTGCTCCATGTGAATTTTCAAGCAGGAATGTTTCTCTGATTTTAGACAATACTTCAAAAGGTGATATTTTGATAGAAAGCTTACGTAAAGGTCAGAATATAGAAGTTTACGAAAGACCTCTTGAAGAACCAATAAAGGGAGAAGTACAATTACGACATCCTTCTACAAAAACGCCTGCACGTCGAGATTTTGAAAAATTATATAAAGGCGATTTTTCATCTACTATGAATAAAGTACTAAAAGGTTATTATCGTCGTGAACGTTTGAAAGAAATAAAAATAAATACCAAGAAAGTTATAAAAAAAATAGTTTATACGATTTTGAATAGGAAATAATGAGCAAGAAAGTTTTAATAATGACGGTACAGAAGGCACCCAATTTTGGTGCTTGTCTTCAAGCTTATGCTTTGTGGAAATATATTTCAGATTTAGGTCATGATTGTAAAATAATAGATTTGCTTAGACCCTATCATTCTGAATTCATTTATACAGAAGGATTTGATACGTTTTGTAAAAAAGAAAGATCGTGGTTCTTGAATTTCCGTATAGAGTATGTGCGTCCATTTAGAAAGAAACTAAGATATATATTTCACAAGGGCACGAATAATGCCAATAGAACTATACCATCAAAAAGTTTTTCTCAAAAATTATTCGACGAATTTAACGAACAGGTAAAATACACAAAAACTTATAGAAGTATTGGTGAACTGTATAGCAACCCACCTCAGGCTGATTTGTATATTACAGGAAGTGATCAATTATGGAATCCTACTCAGCCATATGCTTTGGAACCTTATTTTTTAACTTTTGTAAAGCAAGGGGAGAAAATTTCTTATGCGACAAGTATAGGTGTTGCGAATATTAGCAAGTACACAAAAAGGAAGTTCGCATTATGGCTCAAATCTTATGATGCTATTTCTGTCCGAGAACCCGAGGCTGCATCTTTATTGCAACCTTTAGTGCAAAAACAAATAGCCGAATGCTGTGACCCCACTTTTTTGTTATCGAAAAAGTCTTGGGAGAAATTGGCATCAAAACGCCAAATTGAAGGAAAGTATATATTTTTGTTTACCGTTGGTGACGGAAGTAGCGTATTCGATTATGCAGAGACAATGGGTAAAAAATTGAACTTACCAGTGATTACCAATAAGGATGACTTTAAGAACTTTGGAAAATACTCATTCAAAATAAAAAATGATATAGGCCCATTAGAATGGCTTGCCTTAATCCGAGATGCAGAGATGGTTGTTACCAATTCTTTCCATGGTTGTGTTTTTTGTCTATTTATGCATACTCCATTCCGTGTTGGAATATCTAATAATAGAGGCTCGCGGATAACGAACTTACTCAGATTGGTACATGGTGAAGTTTTATTGTTGGATAATAACAATAATAATGAATTGAACGTTCCGCCTGTCGATTTTGAAGAAACCGATAAATGCATGAAAGAATTAGGACAAAAAGGACAGAGTTATTTACTCCAATATTTGTAACAAGAAAATAGTATGATAATATTTTTGGCATTCTTCATTTTTGTTATTCTGTTTCTTAGGGATTTCAGAAAAGGAATAATCATATATGCTCCATTTAAGTTTGTTTTCAGTTATGCGGTGCCTTCACACATCGGAAAATTTGAGTTGGATTCCATATTTACAATTTCCCTTTTTGTCATTTGGCTTCTAACCATTAAGGGGAAAACTGAAAAGTTTCCATTGGTTGGAGCCGTTGTGATGGCAGTCATTGGAGTATTGGCAAATGCATTTAATCCAGCATTCTCTATAACTGTATTATTTGATGGACTTAGCCCATATTTATATCTCATAATGTTCTTTTATGCTTTGAAAACAGAAAAGGACTTGAAACTTTTTGTCAAAACGGTTGGTGTGTATGCCTTAATATTAAATATTAACGCATTGACAGAATGGGCTGGATATAATGTGTTAGGAACGGCTTTGCAAACAGTGATGAGAGAGGGCACCTATTGGGCGAATGATGTCGTAGCAAGAGGTATTTTTGTACGACTACATTCTTTTGTCCCTCACTCAATTGGTTATGGAGTTGAGAATATGGTCATGTTCTCGTTTTTCTTGATGCTGTTTCTGTATGGCAATCAAATCATAGCAAAGAGGAAAGCTGTGTTTTTTATGGGAGTAACCTTTATTGGTATTTATTTGTCTGGCTCAAGGAGTCCTCTTCTTGGAGGTATTATAATCTTACTTCCTTTGTTATTGAACAAAAAAATGTTCAATGCTCAAAATATGTCTTTTGCATTCTTCTCAATTTGCGTAGTTGCGATTTTTGCTGGTGGATATATATCAACCATGTTTGACTCTTTGACATCCGATGCAGATACGGATTTAGGAGGTGCGAGCTCTTGGGATATGCGTTTGGGGCAGTTGGAATATTCTGTATATTTTTGGATGCAAAATTTCTGGTTTGGTAACGGACATGCTTTCGATATATTCCAAGGTGGTACCCAATACAGCTCTATCTTTGGAGCTGAATCGGTTTGGTTTCCTCTGATGATGAGACAAGGACTCGTTGGTATGGTTACATATCTATATGTAACTATTGATGCTTGCCGAAAAGCCGTAAAAGTCAATAACAAGACTATATGCATGTGCTTAATGTTAGGATGGTTAGTTATTGATACTGCAACAAATTTACCCGGACTGAGTATTCTGTTGCCCCTCTATTTTTATATTGTTTATTATAAGTGGGACAGTCTATTAAAGCAACAATTATGATTTCAATAATAATACCAATTTACAAGGTAGAGCAATACCTTGACGAGTGTGTGACGTCCATCATCAACCAGACGTACAAGGACTTGGAGATAATCCTTGTGGATGACGGCTCGCCCGACTCTTGTCCGCAGATGTGTGATGAGTGGGCGAAGAAGGATGCCTGTATAAAAGTGGTTCATAAGAAGAATGGCGGTTTGTCCTCGGCTCGCAATGCTGGGCTGAAGGTTGCCACTGGTGAGTATATCGGCTTTGTAGATAGCGATGACTATGTGGACGGGTCTATGTATGAGGACTTGATGCAAGTAATGAATCAGAACGAGAAGACTATGGTAGTATCTTCGCCAATTATCCGCAACACAGATGGGGTATTCACGCCCTATAAGGTGGGAACATATGACTATAAGGACGGAGATACTATGTCTTTTTCCGAATACATGAAGTTGTTCTTGGGCATGAACATGGATGCAACCGTATGGAACAAACTCTATAAGCGAGAGTTTATACAGACAATGTTTCGTGAAGGACGCAACAACGAGGACTATCTGTTCATGTATTATAATGTGAAAAATCTGTATGACACGGACAAACTGCTTGCCGTGACAGACAAGGCTCATTATTACTATCGTGACAATGCGCAGAGCATTTGCCATCAGGCAGCGACCTCGGTCAACAGACTGTTCTTTGACGAACTATATAATATGGTGGAGATTTCGGAAGACTTAGGCAAGTGGAACCCTACGATGAACGGAAGAATTGTGCCCATACTTGAAGGTAAGGTGATTCACGCTTGCGACCAGATGCTGAAATATCCAGTGCTGCGAGAGAAACGCCCTCAAGACTGTCTGTTTGTGGACAGAATTTTGAGGGGGGGGGGAAAATTCGTATGTTCCGAAAAGGACGTCAGTTCTCAAGTAGCCTGAAACTATTTCTGTTCAAGTATTTCCCGAAGGTCTATCTGCTGAAGTCAAGGTTTACTTAGGCATAGTAAACTAAGCCTCTGACAGACTTTCTTCATTGGCTATTCCGCTTTTTGGAAAATGCATGAATGGAATATTCAAACTAAACAACAACCCATTAGCAGATATATAAGGATGAAGAAAATTATATTGTCAGGAGGCTGGGCTTATGGCAATCTTGGTGACGAAGCAATACTGATGACATCGGTGATGCTGCTTCACCAGCGGTTTGCAGACTATACCATTGTGGTACTCCTGTATAAAAGAAATGAAACGGAAAAGTATTTGGAAGCCTTGGACTATGTGCAGATAGAGCAGTCGCTCCATTCGTACATGTATGGTGTGGAAGAGAAGAAAATGAGTTTCGGAGAAAACTTCCTCGGTGAGCTACGAATGCCGATAGAGCGTAGACTTAACAATCAGCTACGCCCTATCAAGGAGAAGAATGATTTGAAGAACTTCTTGAAGTCGCCGTCTGTCTATTTTGAGAAATACAGTGAAGCTAAAGCTTACTTCGCAGAACTTTGCAAGGATGCGGAAATATATGTGATGTCTGGTGGCGGATACTTCAACAACTGGAATGAGATGATTATATCCAAGTATCTCGAAGTGCATACAGCCAAGGAGAACCATCTAAAGACCTACATGATAGGTCAGACAGTAGGTCCCTTCAATGAGTACGCCAAGCGGGTGTACCGATTGGTGCTTGACAACATAGACGGTTGTTTCTTCCGCGACATTGAGAGCATCAAGGACACAAAGAAATTAGGATATGATTGTTATCAAGAAGTTGTTCCCGATATGGCATTAGGCGAAGAAACTCTGTATGATAAAAAGAACTATATCGTTTTTGTGCCGTTCCTCACAGACTTGAACAGCCGCATGGATGACATCATAGAGAATATTCAAGCCATCGTTGCAGATTCGGGGTGCAAGGTCGTTATTACCGTCTCACAGCAATGGCCGTGGTGTATGCAGATTGCCACAAGTTTTTATATTGCTATCAAGGCAAAAGGCATAGACGTTAAATACATTATCCCAGAAGACTACAAAGAGCTGGAGCTGGTTCTTTCCTCTTCCCAGTTCGTCTTTTCGCAGAATCTGCATGGATTGATATTAGCATATCGTGGACACACACCAGTGGTGAGTCTGAATGACAGACGCAAGTTTGTCTCGTTTATGAAGACCATAGGACATGAGGAGAACTTGATCACTCCATCAGAGATAACGAAGACAAATCTTTACGAGTGTTTTCAGAGAAGAGTTGAATTCGACTTTGCCAACTGCAAGGATTTTCAGAAGCAGATAAAGGAAGCTATAAATCAAACGATTAACTGATATGGGAAAAGCAATAAATCTTTGGAACAACCATTTGCGTCCATTTACGCAGAATGTTTTCTTCAACACCATTGGGCAGCTTAGCGTCAGACTGTTTGGCTCTGTTGACAGGCGTAAACTGAAATACGAAGTGTCATTGTGCCTTATCTTCAAGGACGAGGGACGTTTCTTGAAGGAATGGCTCGACTACCACCTCACTATTGGTATTGATCACTTCTATCTGTACGACAACAATTCGACTGATGACTATAAGCCTGTCGTGCAGCCTTATATAGACAGAGGTGTCGTGACGATGACAGACTGGCCATATCAACAGGCACAGGTAAAATGTTACAAGCATTGCCTGGAGACATACTGCAACGAGACGAAATGGATAGGCTATATAGATGCGGATGAGTTTATCTGTCCAAAGTATGCCTCTACCATCAAGGAATGGCTTGCCGGGTATGCAAAGTTCCCAGCTGTGGTCATTGACTGGTTGCAGTTCGGCACAAATGGTTTGATCGACCACGATTATTCAAGGAATGTAATCGAGCAGTATTTCTCTTGCTGGGAAAACTTCTGGATGGGCAAGTCATTTGTCAACACCCAGTATCGTATATCTAACTGGCATACGCAATATTTCCATCACCATTCCTACGTGTATTACAAGGTATTCGGCATAAAAATGTCTATGCCAGCCGTCAACCAGTTTGGCTTCATCTCACCAATGGGGCATGCATGGGGAGGAGGCAAGGACAGAGTGAAGAATGCTACTATCCACATCAACCACTATTACACCAAGGCTTGGAACGTGTACAAAGAGAAGATGCAACGCCCAGATGTCTATTTCGCCAAGAATGCCAAGGACGCACAGAAATTGATAACAAGAGAAATGAAGTGTACGGAGAAAAATTATACTATACTCCGCTACCTTCAGAAAATGAGATATGATAATGGAGAAGTAACATTGTAAAATAGAAAATGAAAAATCCCAAAGTTAGTGTAATTATACCAAATTACAATCACGAGTTGTATTTGGCTGAAAGAATACAAAGTGTACTCAATCAAAGCTATAAGGACTTTGAAGTCATCATATTAGATGATGTTTCAATGGACAATAGCCGAGAGGTGATAGAAAAATACAGAAGCAATCCACATGTGAGCCACATCGTATATAATACAGAAAACAGTGGCTCAACCTTCAAACAATGGGCAAAAGGCTTTAGCTTGGCTAAAGGTGAACTGATATGGATAGCGGAAAGTGATGACAGTTGTTCACCTGAGCTGTTGCAAAAGTTGGTCAATGAATTTGAGAAAGATAAGGAACTAGTATTGGCTTATTCATTGTCCATGTTCATTGACGAGCATGGCAACCAACATAAGCCAGCCAACAACGTGAAGCGTACTGTGCATCTTGATGGGAAAGACTATATACAGCGTTATATGGAGTTTGGCAACCATATCAAGAATGCAAGTTGTGCATTGTTCAAGAAAGACGTTGCTGTAAATCTTAATCAGATTTACACCCATTATAAAGGAAGTGGCGACCGTATGTTTTGGATTCTTATCGCGGAACAAGGACGGGTGGCTATCGTTGATGAGTTACTAAACTACTTCCGCCGCTATTCTTCTACCACGACATCAAAAATGACTCTTAACGGAACCAATCATAAAGAAGAATTGGAAACGTATAATTATTTATGCTCGCATCATTTGTTGGATGGTTTACATCGCTTCTTGGTTAGGGCATACAATAAAAATGAGGTACTGAAGAATCATTATTCCTCAAAAGAAGTGGAAGATGAATTGAGGAAGATATGGAATGTTCCAAGTTCTCAGTTCGATATTTCTATTCTGACTATTAAGTTAGTAAACTTACTGCAAAACAAATTTAAGATTTATATCTAACAATCTTTCAGTGATATTATGGGACTCGTAAACAAAATAAAAAGAATGATGTCCAAAGTGGCGTTTGAGTATCACAACAAGCGTTATTTCTTTAATCCGTTAATGGCATATTGGTACGCATTGTGCCCATTCTTGAAGCAGTATGGTGTTTCAAGACATCAAGCCATATTGGATAGCCTCAGCAAAATTGGGGGGGGTAAACAAGCTTATTGCTGATTACTCCAACATAACATCCAATCAAACAAGTGAAATATCCCCAGACTGCCCTATATGGGTGATGTGGTGGCAGGGAATTGACAACTGTCCTCCTATTGTAGAGAAGTGCATTGCTTCTGTAAAGCGCAATGCAGGAAAGCATCTTGTGGTTATATTGTCAAAGGATAATTTTAGGGAATATATAGATATCCCCAAGGAGATAGAGGAGAAAATCCTGACCAAGGTAAAATGTATAGCCTATCTCTCAGACATTATTCGTTTCGGACTGTTGAGCACAAGAGGCGGTATTTGGTTGGATGCAACCATTTATGTCAGTCAACCTATCATGTCTTGGCCGTTGTCACTTTACAGCATTCGCCATGCCAGCAAAGATCCACGTTATGTGCTTGATGGCTATTGTTGGTCTTCGTTCATGGTGGCAGCATCACCCCATGAAGTGATGCCAACATTTGTATATAAAGCACTTTTGGCATATTTCAAGGAAAACGATGCTTTGATAGATTATTTCTTGACCGACTATCTGATAGCGACCATCTATCTCAACAATGAATATGTAAGAAAACAGATAGATTCGTTGCCAAAGGATAACTTGAACTGTCTGGAACTATTGATGAATCTGTCGAAACCATACGATAAAGACAGTTTGGATGGTATGTTAAAGGCTCGAAGATTTCACAAGTTGGATTGGAGACATAATATCACTGACACGAATTCGATGTTTGCGCATCTAAAATAATAAAGCATGATAAAAGTAAGTGTCATACTTCCTATCTATAATGTAGAGAAATATCTCAAACGCTGTATGGACTCGCTTCTTGGGCAGACCTTGAAAGATATAGAGATCGTGATGGTGGATGATGAGTCGCCAGACTATTGCCCACAGCTTTGTGAAGAATACAAGGCGAAATATCCTAATGTAAAGGTCGTACATAAGAAGAACGGAGGCTTGGGATTTGCCCGAAACTCAGGATTGGAAGCATGCGAGGGAGAATACGTCGCATTCATTGACAGCGACGACTTTGTGGATATCCATATGTTTGAAGACCTCTATGAGTATGCCAGCAAAAATAAGTTGGATGCTTGTTTTTGCGGATATAATGTATATAAGGACGAACAGCATATCCGTCAGAGACAGGAGAAGAAAGTCTATGAGGTTTGTGATGGACGCAAGGCTGTAGATAGTGTCTTGATGGACATGGTAGGTTCGGAACCGACATATCACTCAGATGTGAAGATACTTTCTTCCATGTGGAAAGGCATCTATTCGTTGAAAACCATCAGGAAGAATAACCTACAGTTTGTTTCTGAGCGTGAATTCATCGCTGAGGACATTATGTTTCACATAGATTTTTTACCTTGTGCCAACAAGGTGGGGTTTGTGCCAGGATGCTACTATTACTATTGCGACAATGGCACATCGCTCACTCGTTCTTATCGCTCTGATAGGTTCACAAGGGAATTGTACCAGTATGCGAGTATGGAGAAACGTCTGTTGGCTCATGGCTATCAAGAAGAACAATTCAGAAACCGACTCGATCGCTACCTGTTGTTGAAAATAAGGGCTTGCATATCCCAGCAACAGAATTACGTAACAACAAACGGATATGGCATGATGAGACGTGAGGCTATGAAAATTGTCTCATGCCCTGAGGTACGTGCATTCTGTAAGCGTTATCCTTCCCATTTGTTGCAGTTGAAGCATCGATTATTCTTCAATATGGTTCGCTTCAAAATGATAGACTTGATTTTCTTACTTTTCAAAATCAGCAAATAAATGAGTGCCTTAACAAAAGAACAAAGCAAGACTTTGACGCTCTTAAAAGGTTTTGCCATCATTTTGGTGGTGATGATACATTGTGACGTGCGCAATGCCATGGGAGCAGAACATCTGTCGGGACTTGATATGTATATGCAAGGATTGACACGTGTGATAGTAATCAATGCCGTACCACTGTTCTTCTTCATCAGTGGTTATCTCTTCTTCTTGAAGAAAGACACATACTTGAACAAGTGGAGAAAAAGATTCAAGTCGTTGGTCATACCTTATATAATATGGTGCATCATAGGATTCCTGATACCTTTTGTTTTCCAACAAGTGTTAGGATTGGGGCATCTGTTTAAAGGTGGCGAAGGACACTTGAAACCGATAGCCGATTTTGAGAGTTGGGATTACTTGAAGATGTTTTGGAACATACGTGATGGTGCGCCTATACTGAGTACACTTTGGTTCTTGCGTAACTTGATAGTATTGGTAGCATTGACTCCGATATTTCATTTCTTGTCAACAAGGCTCAAATTGGTGTTTCCCATATTGCTCACAGCCAATTATCTCATCTTCAATCAGAGTGTTCTCTGCCTGAGCAGTGCCGATATGTTCTTCTTCGGAATGGGTAATTGGTTGGTGCTCAACAGTAATTCGGGGGGGTACTTTTGCTCGACAAACAAAAGTACAGTTGGCTGTTGCCAATATGGCTGTTAGCCTTCATCATTGACCTCATTGCCTATTATTACGACACGCAAGAAACACTTGCGCGAAACATATTTGTAGTGATAGACTGCATACTGATGTATAAGCTGATGCGGACAGCGGTAGATAAATGGGACATGGCGTGGCTTGTGAAGATTTCCACAGCTTCATTCTTCATCTATCTCTTTCATGAACCTTGGTTAGGATATGTAGAAGGAATGTTCTTCAAGTTTATCCATCCTACAGGATTTGTCTGTTATCTCATGCCGTGGTTTTTCTGTGCCTTGGCAGTCGGCTACTCGTATGCTACCTACTTGATATTGAAAAGATTTGTTCCCAAGTTGCTTAATGTAATGACAGGAGCACGATAAACTAAAAATGGAAACAAAACAATATAAACACGCTTTTCTGATAGGATTGTATCAGAACCCAGATTATGCAGCGACCTTGGTGGAGTCGCTGCGAGGCGAGCGAAGCAACATCTATGTGCATATCAATCCCTTGTATTTGGATAAGTTCAAAGGTTTTATGGAGCGTTATGACAATGAGAAAGATGTGCAAGTGATTCATACTCAGCCAACAAAATGGGGGGGTATTCGCTGTTGCGACAAATTCTTGACTTGTTGAAACTTGCCATGCAAGACAAGAGCAATGGATATTTCCATATGCTTACAGGGCAGGACATACTAATCAAACCATTGACAGAATTGTATCAGTTCTTCGATGCCAATAGTGAATGTAACTATTTGTCGTATGGCAAAGATCAGATGCCGAACCCAAAGAAAGGTTATCTGCTCGGACTTAACCGCAGTCAGTATTACCATCTATTTGACCTACTCAACTATCGTGGCAATATGTTTCACAGGCAGGTTGAGAAGTATTTTGTAAAGGCGCAGCAACTTTTTCACATAAAGCGTAAATGGCCATTCCCTAACTATTACCAAGGTTCGGGATGGTTTTCTCTCAACCGTATGGCGGTGAAGGAAATCATGGATTGGTTTCAGGCAAGCTACAAGGTAGTGGAATACACCTTTGCTCCTGACGAAGTGATATTCCAGTCTATTCTGCTGAACAGCAAGACCGACCATCATGTGGTCAATGACAACTTGCGCCTTATCCTATGGAACAACCAAGGGGAAGTTGGAAGTCCTGTAATTTTAACAGAACAGCATTTCGCCCAAATCCAGAGTTCACACAGCTTCTTCGCACGGAAAATTCACCCTGTGAAGAGCAAGCGACTGATAGAATTGATACAGAACCAAATTTTTAATAAAGAATAATATGAAAGTAGTACTTTTAGCAGGAGGTTTCGGCTCCCGCATTTCTGAGGAATCTCAGTTCAAGCCAAAGCCGATGATAGAAATCGGTGGTATGCCAATCATCTGGCATATCATGAAGGAGTATGCCTACTACGGCTATACAGAGTTTATAATATGTGCTGGCTACAAGCAGGAGTATATCAAGGATTGGTTTGCCAACTATTTCCTGCATAACTCAGACATCACCTTCGACTACCGTAACGGCAAAAATGAGATGACCGTACACCAAACGAATATGGAGCCTTGGAAGGTGACAGTAGTAGATACAGGCTACAACACTATGACAGGCGGACGCATCAAGCGCATACAGAAGTATGTTGGCAACGAGCCGTTCCTAATGACCTATGGTGATGGAGTGTGCGATGTAGAGATAGACAAATTGGTAGAGTTCCATAAGAGTCATGGTAAATTGGCGACACTGACAGCAGTGAAAATGGCACAAGACAAGGGCGTGCTTGACATCAGCGGTGACTTCGCCGTGAAGTCGTTCCGTGAGAAGAATGCAAGCGATGGTGCACCTATCAATGCCGGATACATGGTGCTTCAGCCTGAGGTTTTTGATATGCTTGATGGTGATTCTTGCGTATTCGAGAAGACTGCCCTTGTAGAACTTGCAAATCGTGGTGAATTGATGTCATATGTGCATGAGGGCTTTTGGCAGTGTATGGACAATATCCGTGAGAAGAATATGCTCGAAAAGCTTCTTGCAGAGGGTAAGGCTCCTTGGAAGCGTTGGGAACATTCAGTTCCGTCTATTGAGGCTCGCAAGTTAACAGGTAATATATAAAAAATGATGGATAACATGATAGACGTATTTGATGGATTTTTCAAAGGTAAGAAGGTCCTTGTTACTGGACACACTGGCTTTAAGGGTTCTTGGTTGTGTATTTGGCTTCATGAGTTAGGGGCTGAGGTAGTCGGCGTAGGCCTTGATCCTTATTCTGAGAGAGATAACTTTGTGCTTTCAGGCATTGGTTCTAAGATAAAGGCTGACATTCGTGCTGATATTCGTGACGGAGAGAAGATGAAGGAGATTTTCGCTGAGTATCAGCCTGAGATCGTATTCCACTTGGCTGCGCAGCCTTTGGTTCGTCTCTCTTACGAGATTCCGGTTGAGACTTACGAGGTGAACGTGATGGGTACCATTCATATAATGGAAGCTATCCGTGCCACAAAGAGCGTTAAGGTTGGAGTGATGATAACTACCGATAAGTGTTATGACAACAATGAGCAAATGGAGGGATATGTGGAGACCGACCCATTTGGCGGCTATGACCCATACAGTTCTTCTAAGGGTGCTTGTGAGGTGGCTATACAGTCATGGAGACGTTCTTTCTTTAATCCTGCTGACTATGGTAAGAAGCATACTGTAAGTCTTGCTTCTGTAAGAGCTGGTAACGTAATCGGTGGCGGTGATTGGGCTAAGGACCGTATAATACCAGACTGTATCCGTGCCTTGGAAACTACCAAGGTGATTGATATCCGTTCTCCTAAGGCTGTTCGTCCATGGGAGCATGTGTTGGAGCCTTTGTCTGGATATATGCTTTTGGCTCAGAAAATGTGGAATGATCCGACTGGCTATTGTGAAGGATGGAATTTCGGACCGGAAGCTGATAGTGTATTGACTGTATGGGAAGTGGCTTCTGCCATAGTGGAGAATTATGGTTTCGGTGAGTTGAAGGATGTCTCTGATCCTAATGCCCTTCATGAGGCAAACCTTTTGATGCTCAATATAAATAAGGCAAAGACCCGCTTAGGGTGGAAGCCAAGACTGAATGCCAAGCAATGTGCGTTGCTTACCTCAGATTGGTATAAGAGATATAAGACAGAAAATGTATATGACCTCTGTGTGGAGGAAATCAATAAATTCATAGGATAATGAAAATTTCAATATTAGGAACAAACGGATTCCTTTCTACGGCAATTGCCAAATATGCCAATGAAGCAGGATGGAATCTGGATATGTATGGACTGGATGAACCTAAAGCCCATAAGTTTGATAATTTCTATAAGGTAAACTTGATGGATGCGGAACTCGATTGCTCCGGCTTGTTGGCTTCTGACATCATTGTTTATGCGATTGGTGCAGGTATTCAGGCAAACCTTAAGGAAGGCTTCAATCTGATTTATAATCTCAATGTTACAGCTCCTGTAACCATCTGCAACAAGTTGAAGGAACTTGGATATAATGGACGTTTCGTTACTTTTGGCAGTGTCTTTGAAATGGGCGAGACCCATGAAGAGCGTTTCTTTACAGAAGAGGATGTACTTACATCCACTTGTACTGCTCCTAATGACTATACTGTCAGCAAGCGTATGTTGAGTAGTTTTGTCTCTTCATACAAACATGATTTCACTCATTGGCACTTCTATATCCCGACTATTTACGGTGCAGGGGAAAATCCAAAGCGTTTGATACCATACGTGATCAATGCTATCCGCAATGGTGAGGAACTTCATTTTACAGCTGGTGACCAAACTAGACAGTATGTACATGTCAGTGAGGTACCACGTATGTTAGCTCAGGCATTTGATAAGAATCTTCCATCAGGCCTTTATAATATCCAAGGTAAGGAAACGGTAACAGTTAAGGAGATTGTAACGGAGATACATCATGCGATGGGTAAGGAAGTGCCGGATGGTTGTTTCGGTAACGTGCAACGTGCTGATGTGGGTATGAAATACTTAGCATTGGACGGTAAGAAACTGCATGATGCTACTGGTTTTGAGGCCAGTATTAAGATAACAGATGTAATCGACACATATTAATAATTATGTCACAGATAGATAAAGTAAGAATCATTCCTCGTCGTCTCATAGCAGACGACAGAGGCTGGTTTTTGAAAGCAATTACAGGAATAGAGGAGGACATACCTTCTCATACAGGTGAGGTTTACCTTACTATGGGCAAGCCTGGTCAGGCAAAGGGTGGTCATTATCATCCAGAAGCTGTAGAGTGGTTTACCATCATTGAAGGTAGTGCCATCTTGAAATTGGAGGATATGGAAACGCATGAGCGAAGAGACATTGAGATGCCTTTTGAAAAGGCTCAGACCGTTTTCATTCCGAATAACGTAGCGCATATAGTAGTAAACAACAGCGATAAGAATTTTATTTTGCTGGCTTATACGGATAAGTTGTATAACCCGGCAGACACTATCGCATATCAGATAGATTAGAACGGAGAAAAGATGGGAAAAGTATTATCAGTAGTTATTCCGACATTAAACAGATATGAGTACCTACGACGTACTCTCAATTATGTTATTCCGCAGGTACAGAAGCATCTCGACAAGGTTGAGCTTGTTGTCTGCTGCAATGCCTCAAAGGACAAAACTGACGAATACGTCAAGTCATTGTTGCCACAATATCCGTTCATCAAATACAAATATTTTGATGCGTATGTAGAGGTGGGGCAAAGTCTTATCCGGTCAGTGGGTGAGGCATCGGGGGAGTATGTGGTGTTGTGGGGAGACGATGATATACCTTTCCCCTCTTTCACTGATACCATACTTGAGATTATTGAGAAAAATCCTGAGGTTGGAATCATCCACTGTAATAGACTGGCAGGAAAGGACACGAAGTATGGAATGAGGGATGTGCATGTGCAGGAAAAGAAACTGGAGTTTGATGAGGAAGGTATCTATCCAATAGATAAGTTTGTGGAACGTTTTACAATTTCCTTAGGATTCATCTCTTCTCTTGTATTTAGAAAAGACGGATGGAACAAAGGCATACATTATTATAATGACCAATACTTCGGCTATGAGCACTTGTCCATCATTGTGAATGGCAATAAGGACAGGCAATGCTATTATTATCCTCATCCATTGGAATATCAGAGATTGCCTTACGAAAGAGATTTTTCTGTGAAATGGCCGTTGTATAAATTTGTCGGTGTGCCTAACATGATGGCTGACTATGATAAGAACGGCGTCACTCATAATGCTTTGGAAGAATGGCATAAGGCAAAAAATGCAAGTTTCCCAAGATTTGTATGGGACATGATGTACACATCGCAAGACAAAAGTTTTTTCAGACCTATCTGTAAGGAATTAAACATGTATCAAAAATCTGCTTTTAGAAGATGTTTGACATATATAATAGTATATACATGTCCAAAGTCTCTTTTTTCTTTTCTCAAAAAACGATTATACAAATGATGAAAGAGAAAATCGTTTATCTTGAATTTCTTCGAGTAATTTGTGCAGTCGTGGTTGTGCTTGACCATATCTGTATCGCAGGAATTCATATATTTGGCAGAAACGCAACACTATTTGAAAAGTTTTTTTATAATGGAATACAGCATTGGTCGCACTTTGCGGTACCTGTGTTTCTGATGATTTCGGGCTATTTGCTTCTTGATAGTCGAAGAGAAATTGGATATAAAAAGGCTATAACCAAGTATGCATGGCGAATGGTTGCGGTTCTCTTGACGGTAGGTACGGTGTTTGCATGGATGGAAATTTTCTTTTCTACGAAAAGCTTTGCGCCAAGTGGATTGTTGATTGCTTTATGGAATACCATACAAGGTAATACGTGGAAGCACTTGTGGTATTTGTTTACTTTAATCGGACTGTATTTGGTCTTGCCCGTTATCAAACCTATCTTTGACCGATTGAAAACAAAAGAACTGGATTTTTTCTTGGCTCTCCTTTTCTTCTTTGGAAGCATCATGCCGATGATAAATTCTCTTACTGGTTTCAAACTTGGAGTGACAATGCCGATATGTAATATATATCTGTTTTACTTTATGATGGGACGAAGAATAGGAATAATGGAAAAGGAAAGAATTGGGCGAACGTTTTCTATTATAATATTTGGATTGCTAAGTATAGGTTTGTTTATAAGCGCTTATTGCGAATATTACCTAAATATGATAGAAATAGAAAAACTCTCAGTTTATTCTTCCCCTATCGTAGTTTGTACTGGTATATTCTTGTTTAATGCAGCAAAGAAGATGGAGGTTAAACTCTCTAAGATATATTCGGGGGGGTAAAGATTTGCATTAAGCATTTGGCTGATAATTCGTTTGGCATTTACATATTTCACATGCTTTGGGTAAACATTTTATATAAGGTGGTAAAGTTCAATCCGCTTGAATATGGGGTATGGGTAATAGTCCCAATGATGTTATTGATATTGGTGGCATCTGACATTACTACATTGGTTTACAAAAGGATTCCATATATAGGAAAGTTTATCTAAGCATTTTGAATAAATCAATAACAACATTTCTAAATGATGAAAAAAGTATTAGCAGTTGCATCCATCGGTGGACATTGGGTGCAGCTATTGAGAATAGCCTCCAGTCTGGAGGCAACCCATGAGGTGGCTTATATGTCAACTCATGAGAAGTGTGCCACAATGGTAGAAGGACACCGGTTCTATAAAATTAAGGATTTCAGCCGTTGGGATGCCTACAAGGTCGTTCCGGCTTTCTTCTCGGCAATGAATACTGTGAGAAAGGAAAATCCTTCGGTAGTTATTACAACTGGTGCTGCCCCTGGGCTTATCGTGCTATTTGCTGCATTTTGCTTGGGCAAGAAGACGGTGTGGATAGACAGTATAGCCAACGTAAACCATTTGTCTCTATGTGGAAGGATCGCAAAGAAGTTCGCAAGCCGTTTCTATACACAATGGGAGGATTTGGCGCAGGACGGTGTGCATTTCGCAGGTAATGTAATTGGATAAAATAAATACGCTTATGATATTTGCAACAATAGGAACACAAGCACCTTTCGACCGTTTCGTGAAGATGCTTGATGAATTGTGTGAAGGAATTGACGAGGAGGTCATTGTGCAGACCATCAAGTCGGAGTATCAACCCAAGCATGTGAAGTGTGTGGATTTTCTTCCGCCAGATGTTTTTGCCCAATATTTCAACAAGGCAAGAATGGTGATAGCCCATGCTGGCATGGGTACGATTCTTTCAGCATTGAAGCAGGACAAACCTATCATCGTTGTGCCACGTCTTGCCTCACTGAAAGAGCATCGCAACGACCATCAAATGGCTACCGCCATGCGTATGGATGAATTAGGTTATGTGTACGTAGCTTACGACAAGAAGCAACTCCGTGACTTGATGATGCAGAAAGACTTAAAGCCATTGAAGCATATTGGCAATCAAGCTTCAGACAGTTTGGAAAAATCATTAACAGAATTTATAGACAAGTAAAACTATGCGCCAACAAGAGGTATTCTTCAACTTCTTACAGTTTTGCATCGGTTCTGTGGAGGAAATCCCTGCTTCTATAAAGGAAGCAGACTGGAAAATGCTGTACGCCATTGCCAAGAAGCAGGCTCTGACAGGAGTTCTGTTTCATGGCATCAAGCAGTTGCCTAAGGAACTGGCTCCTGACACAGGATTGCTAATGCAATGGATGGCAATGGCGCAGAAGATACGACAGCAGAACATACAATTGTTTCTGGATTCCGCAAAAGTGTGTAAAAAGTTTAAGGATGTAGGATTTCGTAACTGCATCTTGAAAGGTCAAGGAAACGCTTTGCTTTATCCCGACCCTTATATGCGAACTTCAGGGGATATAGACATATACCTCGAAGGTGGCAGGAATCGGGTGATGCAATATACAAATAAGGTGTGTCCGAATCAAGTAATGCGTTATCACCATGTGGACTTTCCTGTAATGAAAACTCCAATAGAGGTTCATTTCACGCCTTCGTATATGTTCTTCCCTGTTCATAACCGCAGGATGCAGAAATGGTTTAAGGAGGTGATGGATTTGCAATGCTCGAATGTAGTTACGTTACCAGATGGATATGGGGAAATTACAGTGCCAACGATGAGTTTCAATGTCATATATATCCTCTCTCATCTCTATCGTCATGTGTTCACTGAGGGGATTGGTTTACGGCAATTAATAGACTACTACTTTGTTTTACGGAACACGGATTGCAATATAGCAAATAAGGCAGTATTGCAACGTGAGCTAAAACATCTCGGATTGTGGAAGTTTGCACAGGCAGTGATGTATGTATTGCATGAAACTTTAGGACTACCAGAGGAGAAAATGATTGCTCCTATAGATGAGTATGAAGGTCGTTTTTTGTTGTCAGAAATCATGCAAGGAGGCAATTTTGGGCAATATGACACTCGACTTGGAAGCAAGGAGAATGAAGGCAAACTTCATCGCTATCTCAGAATGAATTTGCGCAACTTACGCTTCGTTAAGCATTATCCTACCGAGGCATTGAGCGAACCTTTGTTCAGAACATGGTTTGCCTTATGGAAGAAGATACATGGAATAAGATAATAGATCTACGGGCGAACGGCTCCCTCTCCCATTTTTTGAGCTACTTTTCGGGGGTGGGGCTTAGTAGCCCGTTTCTGTAAATCAAAGAGTAAACAATTATGCAACTTCCTAATTTTTGTATATTCGCATTGCGAATTACCAATGATAATAGCATTGGGAAGAAAATTCTTGATGCCAATCAGTTTTACACCTTCTTGGATGGTTTCTACATAAATAATAATTCTGTAAAGTTTCATGCTAAAGAGTCTGGCATTGTGACTCTATACGATGATTACCTGAACCATTACAGACAAATGCATGTAAATATTTCTGCACTGGTTGGTTCTAATGGAGCAGGTAAAAGTACATTAGTTGAATTTGTATTACGCCTGATTAATAACTTTTCGGTTTCCTTATTTGGAAATTTACCTTTATTCCCCGCTGCTGAACATTTGACTTATATAGATGGCATGTTTGGAGAATTGTATTATATGTCGGACGGTGTTCCTCATTTATTGCAAGTATCTGGTGAAAATGTAAAATTGTATAAATATACTAGATGTAAGAAAGACGAAAAGAACTCACGTATAGTATTCTCTACTAAAACATTGCTGCATAATTGGGAGGATAGCAATTCTTCTCATTCTGATTTAACTTACAAAAATGAAATAGTTAAGCATTTCTTTTACACCTTCGTTTCCAATTATAGTCTATATGCCTACAATCCATACGATTTTAGTGACGAGGGAGATTGTTGGTTGAATGGACTATTCCATAAGAATGATGGCTACCAAACTCCCTTAGTCATTACTCCATATAGGAACAATGGAAACATAGACAGCAATACAGAGCGAACACTATCGAAAGAGAGATTGATGGCGTTATTGTTTCATGGTTCAGGATTCATTATTCTGAATGGGCATCTTGAAGTGGTAGGCTTTGAACTTACTCAAAATACGAAACAATATGATTTGAAAGTTCTCAATGCTGATTGCAGACTTCATTACTTGCGTCATGCCTATCGTAAAATACGAAGCACGATTAACGAATGTTGGCGAGAAGAGTTTAACTGCGTATTTGATAAAAGCAATGGTCATCCACTTCAAGCTAAGGCTTTAGAGTATCTTACCTACAAAACGATAAAGGTTGCCATGAAATATCGGCAATATAGAAAATACTATGATGCCATAGCAGGGGTTAGAAAGTGGCCAAAAGAAAAACATATTTCTGCCGTAAAGGAAATGGTACACGCTATGAGTCTTGACTATTCTCATATTACTACCAAAATTAGGCAAACTCTTTGTTTCTTGGTGCATGGATGTTATCAAGAAGGCTTTCTTAATTTAGAAAATGCCATAAAGATACAAAAGATTGCTATGCGTAGCATGAAAGAAGATTGGGAACAACAGCTTCCACTTTTATATTCCAAGACTGAAGATGTTTTGCCTTCGCCTATATTCAACGTATCTATCATTCTACGAGAACAGCATAGTAAGCAAAATATAACGCTGGAAAAACTCAGTTCTGGTGAACGTCAACAAATATATACTATCAGTTCTATATTGTACCATTTAGCCAATATAAACTCAGTTCATTATGATTCTAATAAACAAAGAGTGGCTTATAGCTGTGTCAATGTTATTTTGGAAGAAATAGAGTTGTATTTTCATCCCGAAATGCAACGAAATTTCTTGCTGTATCTTTTGGATTGATTGAGACAAATGTATATGGATGGCATCAAGGCTGTTTCATTCTTGATAGTTACCCACTCTCCATTTGTGTTGAGCGATATTCCTGCAACAAATATCATGACACTGAAAGATGGAGTTCAACAGCACCTTGATTTGAAAAGCTTTGGAGCTAACATCCATGATATGCTCAATACCAACTTCTTTATGAAAGACGGCTGTAAAGGTTTGTTCTCGGAATGGGTGGTAAAGAGAATCATACAAGTTCTGAACATGTATTGTGAAGGCAATAGTTCTGCTGAAGACAGTGGAGAAAGCTCATGGATGCAAAATTATCCAAAAGAAAAGCTGTTAGGATTGATTATGACTATAGACGAACCTATCGTTCAAAGAGTTTTGCTGGATAAATATGATGCAACTTTTGGTACAACAATATTAGATAAAAGAATCGAGTTGTTGGAGGCTGAGTTGAAAAGGCTAAAAGAAAGGAGAAACTGACATGTGGCATTTGGATGATATATCTGCAACGGACATGAAAAAATACATTTCATGGATAGAATCTTCCATCGTGAAAAATGTAAATAAGCTAAGAAACAATGCCGAATACAAGAATTGGTGCGACTATTTAGTACCTGTTATGTCAGATGGAAGTTCAGATACAAGGCTTGTGGAGGATATATTGTCTTCAAAACCTTCAAGGCTTTTCAAATTAAATCATCGTCATTTGAATAATATGTTGAAGTTGATGCCTGTAAACGGGTCTGGTTATTACGACATTTATTCTGAAAAGTTATTAAGAAGATACTTGAAGGCTAAAGCCAAGAAGCGCAGAACGCCCAAACAACAATCATTGATTGACCGATATGAGAAGCTACTGACATTCCTGTATGATGTGTTTGATTACGGCTTGATTAAAGAAGAAGTGGCTTATAACCTTTCACTACTGAAAGGCAGGAACACATGCACTTATTGTAATAGGCAATACACTTTTACCATAGGGAAGGTTACAGAAAAAGGCAAGATCGTAAGCAAAGTAAGACCACAGTTCGACCATTGGTTTGCGCATCGGCAATATCCATTATTGGGACTAAGTTTTTATAATTTGATACCAAGTTGCTCTGTATGCAATAGTTCGGTAAAAGGAAGTGCGCATTATAGCTTGAAGACGCATATTCACCCATATACAAACCTTGATTCCGACCCAGACTTTAAGTTTGTTCCAACATTAGAGTATATGGATACATTACATGCAAGCGAGTGGTCTGTACTTCTTAGTCGTAAGAGGAATGGCAAGGAAGACAAAACGATCACAGACTTGGCGCTTGATGAAATTTACGAGAAGCATGGTCCTTTGGAAGTAAAGGACATCATGGATTTTGAGATAAAGAACAATCCAACTTATCTCAAAACACTGTTTGATAAGGTTTGTGTAGATTTGGGCATGAAGTACTCTCGTGAAGATGTATTCAGAATGATGTTTGGTGTTGAAGCAGACATCGAAAAGACATTGGACAGGCCTTTGAGTAAATTGAAAAGAGATGTGCTTGAGTGGTTGGGGATTGTTGTGTGATTTTTCGCTTGATATCTATTATAATTTAAAAGTCATGGTTATAGAATATTTCAAATAGAACAAGTATGATACAATCCTACACAAAATACAAACAATTCAAGTCCTTGGCAGATGCTAAGGAGAATGGAAAAGCTGTGAGAAGCGGCTTGGACTTTCTGCGCTTCGTAGCTGAGGAATATAGCCGCTTGGAAGTGTATAACAACCAAGAATGTGATGGAGATGATTTCTTCACTTGTCAAGTGGAAAAAGAACTGGCACAAGTGCTGAGAGACGAGGCAACTCCTATTGAATCTGTTGCTACGGCACAGAAAGAGATGGCAGAGATTGAGAAGATGGAGGCATACGATGACTATTGCCTGTGCTTCTTCGACCATATCCGTGAGGCTATCAACTTTAGATTGGCGGATGCGGAAACTTATCTCGCAGACATTAACAAGCAGATAAAGCATCATACCTACGAATACAAGAGATTGGTGAATGACGAAAACTTTGATCAATTGAGCTCTCTGTTCAGATTCGAGGAGTTGGGCAAGTTGCTAATCAAGAAGATAGAGTATCTGCGGACTCGTGGCAGAGAGAATGAAGTGGATGCAATCATGGAAGAATACAAGTATGTACCAGATGTCTGTTCCTTCAAAATCAATGAACTTCTTGAAAAAGGTTTGGAGAATGATACCTTGAAAGAGATAGACAAAACGATTGCTGTGTATGGAGATGATGGATACAACACCACAGAGTCTTGGCATTTGCAAAAGATCGGAATTTTGGAAAAACGTAATGACAAGGCTGGTATTATTGAGGAATATCGCAGATTGTTCCGCCAGTTCTTGGTGGATAAGCGACCTTACTTTGAGAAGTTGAAAGAGTTGGTAGCCAAGGAGGATTGGGATGAATTTGTTGTGAAACTCTTTGGGGATATTCCACATATCACGGATGATGATTGCATCGAAGTTTGCAACATGATTGTGGAGGAAAAGAAGTATCAGTATCTCCTGAAGATTCTGATGGACAACAGAATGTCGTTCAGCCGAGTGGAACTCTTCAAAAAGTATGCGCATTATATGAGCGAGGAAGACCAAGCTACTTATACCGAGTATGTTATTGATGATTTGCGTAAGCATTTGAGTTATGCAAAATCGAAGAGCTATGGCTATATTGTGGATGACATCAAGGGTATGTACACTTGTTGTGAGATTTCCAAGAAGCTTATCTTGGATTTTGTGGAGGAGGTAGAATACAATTACGGCAATCGTCCTGCTTTGATGCGATTGCTGAAAAACTGATTATTTTGATTTAGAACATATACTATGGTTATACTGAAGAATTTACCATTTAGAGATAAACTCAACTTGGCGATGATGATTGAATACGACACGAAGAAAGTGATTCAAGAACATGCAAGGTTGATAAATGTAAGTTTGCCATCATCCTATCGTAAAGGAGAAATGGCAGAAGGACTTGCTACATTGTTTCAGCATGATCCTTTCTATACGGTCAACCAATTGCCGATGGACGAGCAGAATTTAATTGCTCAACTCATCAATCTGAAATTTGACGAGTGTGTTGAAGTGCCAAGAAATGGCGAGAAGCATCTGATGATGCAGAAAGTTCATTTGGTGGTGACATATGAGGATGGCAATACTTGGAAGTTATTTATGCCTGATTGCGTAAGGACAATACTAAGAGATACTACGGAAAGTCAGATTGGTGATATTCCTGGCATGATGGAATACCGCAAAGTATTGGAGAGTTTGACGGAATGTAACATCAAGTTGCAGGAAGTGATGGACAGAGAGGCAGGCAAGGTTCCTATGTCACAAGCTTCCAAGCTGATTCTGAACCAACTGGAGAAGCAATATATAAAGAAGCGTGAGGAACTTCGCAAAATACAAGCGAAATATTCATGGGCTTCTGATAAGGAAAATCCTGTACAGCAGAGCATCGCCGATGCCTTGATGTATATCGGATTTATGAAATTGGTATAACATCATTAATGGTTCTTTGACATTGTTAATGAAGGAAATCAAGCTATTTGATTACCAAGAGGATATGAAGGAACGGATTGAGAAGGCGTTGCGCCTTCATCGGTCCGTGATGGCACAAATGCCAACGGGAACAGGTAAGACATACCTGTTAACAGCTGTCATAGACTCTTTTGTGAGCAACAATCCAATGGAGAAAGTATGGATTGTTGCCCATAGAAGAGAGCTTGTTTCGCAGATAGACGAAACCGTAAGAAAGTTCCATTCCTATTCCGCATCAAATACCTCTTCCCTATTGTCATCCGTCAAGGCGATGTCCATTCAGTGGCTGATGAGACACTATGACGAGATAGAGGAAGAACCAGGGATGATAGTGATTGACGAGGCGCACCATGCACTCGCCAAGACCTATAAGGAGATGTGGGAGAGATTCCCGAAAGCTAAGTTTCTGGGACTGACGGCTACACCTTGCCGATTGAATGGTAAGGGATTCACAGACCTGTTTGACGTGTTAGTGCAGTCATGGGGTGTACCTGAGTTTATCAGCAAGGGAAGATTGGCGACATACGATTTCGTGAGCATCAAGTCGGATGGTGTGACGCAACGGCTCATCGACTCCTTGCAGAAGCGAGGAGCAGATGGTGACTACCAGAACAAGGAAATGGATATGTTGCTGAATAAAAAGCCGAGTATCGAAAGGCTCTATCGGAGTTTGGAAGAATATGGTAAAGACAGAAAGGGCATCGTGTATGCTATCAATATTTCTCATGCCCAGAAAATCACAAAACTGTATCAGGAACATGGTGTAAAAGCCATAGCCATAGACTCGAAGACATCTGCAACGGAAAGACAACAAGATATTGGAGCCTTCAAGAAAGGTGACATTCAAGTACTGGTGAATGTGGACATCTTCTCGGAAGGATTTGACTGTCCGGATGTGGAGTTTGTACAGTTGGCTCGACCTACGCTGTCGCTTGCCAAGTATCTGCAGATGGTGGGACGAGGATTGCGAGTTGCCAAGGGAAAGAAGAACTGCGTGATTATAGATAACGTGGGACTGTATCGGGTGTTCGGATTGCCTTCGCAAGTATGGAACTGGAATGCTATGTTCGAGGGAAAGCTGAAAGTTGGCAAGAAAAATGAGACAGCCAAGGAAAGAGAGTTTTTCCTGAAGGTGCAAGACGATATTCAGATTCATCCAGACTCGGAAATGATGATGGTGATGAGCCATGAGGAACTGATGCAGTCGTTGCTGTATCGGGAGTTTGTTGATTGCAATGATGATTTTGCCATCATCAAGCTGCCAGATGGAAAGATGACGGTAGTGAACCGACAAGGCGAACAGGTGATAGAACCAGGCAACTATTATGAAATGAAGTTCTTGCGAGGTAATATCTTATCCTATCGACCTCGCAGAAAGACTGTGTGTTACTACGACCTCTTGGCGAGAGTTGTCATCGACGAGGACATTCATGCGAAGGATGCTCCCAAGGTAATCACTATTAATGAATGGGAGTTCGTCGAATATAATGGTCTCTTTAGGTCTCGTACCTACGAGAACTTTGCTTTACCTTATCGCCCTTCACAATATGACCTGTTGAACCGTGGGCATTACTTGATATATCACAATAATTATTCCGTAGGAAGTGGTTGCCAGGTATGGTACTATTATGAAGGCGGTGATGGTTTGATGCGTAAGGATTCTATAGAGAGTAAGGATGTGTGCTTTTTGCGTAATGATTATGAGCATGTATATTGGTTATGTGCTAAATTGTATGGACGAAATATTGTTGTCATGGACAGCAAGCAGGACTACTACTTGGTGGATTCAAATATGAAGAAGACCTATATTGGATGCAATAATCCAAAGAATGAGAAGGAAGATTTACAATATGTGATGCCTCGCCTTGGCAAGAAATACTATCATGAGATGATGTTGCAAAAGAAGGAAATGGAAGCAAGCGAGATGCTTCTTTTGCGTGAGAAGTCAGAGGCAGGACATGTGGAATTGTATCAGGCAGGAAAGAAATGGGGTGTGAAGGTAGATGGTAAAGTTATCGTGCCACCCCTCTACCACAGCATAGCGCAACCTGTCGGTGCTTATTGCGCCTTTGAACTGGTTCCCAGACATTGGGGCGTTATGACATTGAAAGGAAAAGTGATTGTTGATGCCAAATATGAGAAGGTGGAGATTCGTGATAATGGAATCGCTATGGTAACAAACATCACGGGAAAAACACAGACAATCAATCTGAAATGACGAAGGATATTCAGCTTTTTGATTATCAGGAGGACATGGTGAAACGAGTGCTGGAGACATTTAGATACCATGACTCTGTGATGGTACAAATGCCGACGGGAACGGGAAAAACTCATGTGCTTGCAGCCATTGTGGGCTTGTTCTTGAAGAAGAACGTATGTATTGTTGCCCATCGTCGTGAACTCGTATCACAAATAAAGGACACGCTTGCAAGATTCTTCCCTGACTTGGATTCAGAGAAAATTCAAGTGACATCCATACAATGGCTGTCGAGACACTATCGGGAGATAAAGGAAAAGCCGAGTCTGATTGTGATTGACGAGGCACATCATGCTTTGGCTGAGACATACGCAGAGGTGATGAATGCCTATCCGAAGGCGAAGAAATTGGGACTGACGGCTACGCCCTATCGTTTGAATGGAAAAGGATTCACGGATTTGTTTGAGATGCTGTTATGTTCTTGGAACATGGAACGGTTTATTGCCGAAGGGCGGTTGAGTCTGTATGACTATTACTCCATCAAGCCAGACAGTGCCGACCAACAACTTATTGATTCGTTGCAGAAGCGAGGAGTTGATGGTGACTATCAGCAGAAGGAACTGAACGAGGTGATGGATGTGAAGCCATCACTCGAAAGACTATGCCTTACTATCAAGCAGTATGTACCAGGAAAGAAAGGTATCGTATATGCTATCAGTATTCAGTATGCAGAGCATATTGCAGAGTACTATCGAGAGAATGACATCAAGGCAGTGGCGATTTCGAGCAAGACTCCGCTTGCTGAGCGACAAGAGCTTATAGAAAGATTCAAGTCTTCCTCGCTCTCCTCCTCCCTAAAATCCAAAGATGATGAGATTGAAGTGTTGGTGAGTGTGGATTTGTTCTCGGAGGGCTTCGACTGTCCTGATGTGGAGTTCATCCAATTGGCAAGACCTACGCTGTCATTGGCTAAGTATATGCAAATGGTAGGACGCGGACTGCGAGTAGCAGAAGGTAAAGAATACTGCGTGATACTGGACAATGTGGGACTGTATAAGCGATTTGGATTGCCATCTGTGGATAGAGATTGGCAGAGTATGTTTGAAGGACGTACTTCTCTGGAAGACATTCTGCAAGAGGCATGCATGCAAGTCAATAGTCACAACTGTAGGATGGATGTACTGATGGACGGTGATGAGGATATGATGAAAATCATCAACCATGAACGGCAGCAACGGATGATTATAGACACCTATGGCTATCAGATTGTAGAAGACGAAAAAGGACTGAAAGGCATCAAGGATAAGGATGGCAAGATGATATTGGAATGCCAATATAAGAAAATAGAAGTGACCAACGATGGCTTTGCCTATTGCTACATAAGAAAGAAAGTAGGTAGGAAGGAATGGATTGACTTGCGGAACAGGTTGTGGTTTGCCAATAAGCCACAAAGTGTAAAGTTGATGGGTATCGACTTCTGTACAGAGGATGGCAAAAAGCTGTACCCTCGCATCCTATCGAAGTATATTGATGAAAAGACCTATCTGACGGTGAAGACCTTGGAACTGCAAGTAGGAACAGGACTGAGTTGGAAGCATAGATTTATTCCTTGGGACGAGCCGAATAAGGTGTATATGTATAAAGAAGGAGAAGGCAACTCACGACTGTATATAGATGAGAATGAGCAGTATTTTGTACAGAAGAACATCGACAGAAAACTGGAGAAAGTGGATTCTCGTGAAGATTTGGCTGTGTTTGCTCAAAAAGACAAAGAAGAAAGGGAGGAAAGCTTAGAAAAGCTTAAGAATTCATATAAACTTTATGAATATTATCCTGTCGATAACTTCTATTCTGTCAAGAAATATCTTGGAACAGCGAAAGATAAGATAAGAATCGAGAAAGACGGCATTTGGTATGTGGAGGATGCACAGGTTAATGAAAGCTTTTGGGTTGACCCTGTCACACATAGGAAACATTATACAAGGCCTGTCCTGTTTAGGCGTGGTTATCTGAACATCATAAGGGAAGGCGACTGGTGTTATGTGAGAAATATCCCTGGACTCATGAACAGGCCATTAAGGCAATGGGAAATTGTGGCAGATGACAATATCTGTGTCATCAATAATACGTATCTGATAGAGAAAAGTGAGACTGATCAATGGTATAAGATATGCAGGAGAACAGATGACTTCACTTACTTTTCAGTTTTGGCATGCTATTATGAAAGTGAAATCATCATGGATGATACAGAGATCCAAATTACTCAATTTGATGGTGAGGGCTTGAAAATGACCCAAGAAGGAATGCCTTATACACCAATTGTGATAAAAACACGTAAAAGAAGTAGATGGCAGTGACGAAAACAGACCGATGTGAATAAGAGTTCATGTCGGTCTGCTTTCGTTATAACGGAGAACTGTTAGCTGTGAAAAGGATGGCGGGATTGAAACTCTTGCCATCCTTTTTGCATGTAAGGTGGAGATGGTTACCTGTGCTTCGACCAGTATTGCCAGTGACACCAACAATGATACCGGGATAAACATATTCTCCTTTACGAACTATGATTGAAGACAAATGACAATAGCTGATATAAAAATTGCCATGTTTCAACGTAACATAATTGCCAGAACGATTGTCATACCCTACCTTTTCGACAATACCATCCATCATGGCATAGGCAGGTTCGTTCTTCGCACGAAGATCCAAGCCATTGTGCCATGACAGTTTGCCTGTAAATGGGTCACGACGATAACCATAAGGACTGGTGACCTTGATAGATTTCAGTGGATAAGTGATGCTTGAATAGCTGCTTATCCACTGTTTTTGTTTGTTATCCACAGAGTCTGTTTCCTGTTGTGGTAGATTTACAGTGACGGAATCTACCTGATTGTTTGCAGGAGGCAGAAACATCCCCTCCACTTTCTTGACTTTGTAACGGCATGCGTTATCGCTGACGGTATTGAACTGCGCTTTTGCACTTGATACCGCCAGACAACTTATTGCCCATAATGCCATTATTTTCCTATTCATAGTGCAAAGTTAGGGAAAGAAATTAAGAGTGATACACGATGCAGTAAAAGTATAACATAAAATAAGATTAAAGTATGATTGAGAGTATGAAGTGATGA